>Ga0209812_10000074_pt1 | contig 90521 bp, 75 predicted proteins | sample JI71714BDNA_FD_187502 | JGI IMG/M metagenome (GOLD analysis project Ga0209812, IMG submission 187502) | Wastewater effluent complex algal communities from Wisconsin, to seasonally profile nutrient transformation and Carbon sequestration -... | ecosystem: Engineered > WWTP > Effluent > Algae... | reverse complement strand
CCTCTTCCTGTTCGCCGCAGCGGTGGGAACGCTCGTAGGTGGCCTGCTCGGTGATCGGCTCGGGTACCGCACCATCATTTGGATCTCCATCCTTGGTGCGGCTCCCTTCACCCTGCTCCTGCCCTACGCCGATGCCTTCTGGACCACCGTGCTCGCCGTGTTGGCGGGCTTCATCCTGGCCTCTGCGTTCTCCGCGATCCTTGTTTATGCGCAACTGCTGATCCCTGGCCGCGTCGGTCTGGTGTCCGGCCTGTTCTTCGGCTTCGCGTTCGGCATGGCAGGGATCGGGTCGGCCGTTCTTGGCGCACTCGCGGATGCCACGAGCATCAACACCGTTTTTACGGTCTGTTCCTTCCTTCCGCTACTGGGTCTGCTGTGCGCGTTCCTGCCGCGCGAACAGCGCGTATGATCACAATGTGCTGTTCAGGAGCTTGCCGCTGGAGATGAGCTTGTGCAGGTAGGGCCGCGCCAAGGTGTTCTTGATGGCCTGCACATGGCTCATGCTGTGGCAGTCGCTTCCCAGGAACTCGTAATGGCCGTCGTCCACCAAGCGCTCGGCGATGTCCTTCGCACCCGGGCCGTAAGCTCCTGCCAGTGCGATGGTGTTCAGTTGAAAAAGGACGCCACGCTCCTTCAGACGCAAGTACTTCTCGTAGTCGTTGTGCCAGAAGCCATAACGCTCCGGATGCGCCAGCACAGGACGATACCCGGCGGTCTGCATGGTGAATATGACCTGCAACAACATGTTCGGCTCGCTGATGAAGGGCAGCTCGAACAGCAGGTAGTTGTCGCCGAAAGTGAGCACTTTGCGATCGGTGACCTTCTGCTCCAGTTCGTGGTCGAGGTAATATTCCGCTGCCGCATCCACCTCCATGGCGATGCCTCTGCGCTTGGCCTCCTCGCGCACCCGCTCCAGCCCACCGAGGATGATCTCCGGGGTGTTCTTGTAGCCATCGGCCATGTTGTGCGGGGTGGTCACCACTTTGGTGTAGCCCAACTCGGCCATGGCGGTGAGCAGCTCCATGCTCTGGTCCATGGTCTGTGCGCCATCGTCAATGCCGGGTATGAAGTGCGAGTGGACATCGCACCGGAGCACGCTCAGGTCAGCATCGCCGAGCGGTGCTTCCCTGGAACCGAAGAGTTTACTGAAGAGGCCCATGTCGAAGGGTACAAAGCTCGTCAGGAATGGCGGTCTTCCGCCGGAATTCGCTTACGCAACGAAAGTCAGGGTCACCGGCCGTACTGCGCGTCGTAGTAGCTTCGGTAGGCACCGCTGGTCACGTGGTCCAGCCATTCGGTGTTGGCCAGGTACCAGTCCACCGTGCGCTCCAAGCCCACTTCGAAGGTGATGCTCGGCTTCCACCCTAGCTCTCGTTCGATCTTGCCTGCATCGATGGCATAACGCAAGTCGTGCCCGGCGCGGTCGGTCACATAGGTGATCAGCTTGGCGCTCTCCCCTTCCGCACGGCCCAGCTTCCGGTCCATGATGCCGCAGAGCAAGTGGACCAGGTCGATGTTCTTCCACTCGTTGTGGCCACCGATGTTGTAGGTCTCGCCGTTCTTGCCGGTATGGAAGATGGTGTCGATGGCGCTGGCGTGGTCCTCCACCCACAGCCAGTCGCGCACGTTCTCGCCCTTGCCGTACACGGGCAGCGGCTTGTTGTTGCGGATGTTGTTGATCATGAGCGGGATCAACTTCTCCGGGAAGTGGTGACTGCCGTAGTTGTTGCTGCAGTTACTCACTACGAAGGGCAGCTTGTAGGTGTTGCCGTAGGCTCGCACGAAATGGTCACTGGCCGCCTTGCTCGCGCTGTAGGGGCTCTGTGGGTCGTAGGGCGTGGTCTCCAGGAAGAGGCTGTCATCATGGAGGGAGCCATAGACCTCGTCGGTGGATACGTGGTAGAAACGCTTGTCTTCAAAATTGCCTTTCCATGCTTCCTTGGCGGCGTTCAGCAAGGTCACCGTGCCGAAGACATTGGTGCGTACGAAGGAGAGCGGGTCGTTGATGCTGCGGTCCACGTGGCTTTCGGCAGCGAGGTGAAGGACGCCGTCGATGGCGAATTCCTTGAACACCTTGGCCACCGCTTCGGCATCGCAGATATCGGCCTTGACGAACACGTAGTTCGGCGCGTTCTCGATGTCGCGCAGGTTCTCCAGGTTACCCGCGTAGGTCAGCGCATCGAGGTTGATGATGCGGTACTGCGGATACTTGGTGACGAAGCGGCGCCCGACATGGCTGCCGATGAATCCGGCACCGCCGGTGATGAGGATGGAGCGCTGAAGGCTCACAGGCTCCAATAGGTGATATTCTTGATCTTCTTCCGGAACACCCCCTTCAGGTCCACCAGCACACCCTTCGGCTTCAGCATGCTCTTGAACCAGGCCTCGTCCTTATTGGCGTATTCGCTGTGGTTCACGGCCACGATGATTGCATCGTAGGGCCCTTTCATCTCCGGGGTGAGGTCGTATCCATACTCGTGCTTCACCTCGGCGCTGTCGGCATGCGGGTCGGTCACATCCACGGTGCAGCTGAAGCTCTTCAGCTCGTTGATGACATCGGCCACCTTGCTGTTGCGGATGTCGGTGACGTTCTCCTTGAAGGTGGCACCCATCACCAGCACGCGCGCATCGGCGGGGTTAGTGCCTGCGGCGATCACCTTCTTCACCGTCTGCTTGGCCACATAACCGCCCATGCTATCGTTCACGAAACGGCCGCTGTCGATGATCTGCGCGTGGTAGCCGAGCTCCTTCGCCTTGTACACGAGGTAGTATGGATCCACGCCGATGCAGTGGCCACCCACCAGACCCGGCTGGAATTTGAGGAAGTTCCACTTGGTGCCCGCAGCCTCCAACACGTCGTAGGTGTTGATGCCCATGCGGTTGAAGATGATCGAGAGCTCGTTGATCAACGCGATGTTCACGTCGCGCTGGGTGTTCTCGATGATCTTGGCGGCCTCGGCCACTTTGATACTGGCGGCACGATGCACGCCGGCATTCACGACCAGCTCGTACACCTTGGCGATGATCTCCGCACTCTCCGGATCGCAACCGCTGCTCACCTTGATGATGCTCTCCAGCGTGTGCTCCTTATCGCCCGGATTGATGCGCTCCGGTGAGTAGCCCACCTTGAAATCCTCCACGAACTTCAGGTTGCTCAGACGCTCGAGCAGCGGAACGCAGTCCTCTTCGGTGCAGCCGGGATACACGGTGCTCTCGTACACCACGTAGTCGTTCTTCTTCAAGACCTGGCCCACGGTGCGTGTGGCGCCTAGCAGTGGTGTGAGGTCGGGGATGTTCTGCCCGTCGATCGGCGTAGGAACGGCCACGATGAAGAATTCCACATCGCGGAGGTCCTCCAGATCGGCTGAGAAGTGGATATCGCACCCCTCGAACGCGGAGGCTTCCAGCTCGTTGCTCGGATCCTCGTTGCGGCGCATCATGTCCACCCGCTTCTGGTTGATGTCGAAGCCGACGACCTTGATCTTGCGGGCGAAGGCCAGCGCGATGGGGAGTCCGACGTATCCCAGGCCGATCACGGCCAGCTTGGCCTCCTTCTTCAGCAGGCGGTCATACAAGTTGCTCATTCCTCTTCTCGTAGATGCGTTCGATGATCTCCACGACTTTGAGACCTTCGAGTGCGTTGGTGGTGAGTGTGCTGTGGCCACGCAGGGTGTCCACCACGTTGTCGATGATGTAGCCGTGGTTGTTGGCGCTGCCCTTGTAGGCCCCGTAATCGTTGGCGGGATTGGTGGGCGCGAGCACCGGCATGGTGTATCCCTTGATGTGGCAATACTCCACCTGGTCCATGTACTGCCCGCCGATCTTGACGCTGCCGTTGGACCCGATGATGGTCATGCTGCTCTCCAGGTTCTTGTCCCAAACAGCCGTGCTGTAGTTGAGGCAGCCCATCCCCCCTCCGTCCATGAACCGGAAGGTGACCAGGCCGCTGTCCTCGAACTCCGTGAGGTCGTTGTGGTTGAAGTCCGCGAACTTGCCTTGGATGTCGGTGATGTCGCCGAAGAGCCAGTACAGGATATCGATGAAGTGGCTGAACTGCGTGAACAGCGTGCCGCCATCCAGCGCGTTGCTCCCCTTCCAAGAGCCTGCTTTGTAGTAGCGCTCATCGCGGTTCCAGTAGCAGTTCACTTGTACCAAGTGGATGTCCCCCAGCAAACCCTGATCCACCACGCTCTTGATCCACTGGCTGGGTGGGCTGTACCGGTTCTGCATCACCGCGAACACCGTGCGGTGCATCTGCAGCGCCTTGTAGATCACGGCCTCGCAGCTGGCCTTGCTGAGCGCGAGGGGCTTCTCACACACCACATGCTTGCGATGCTCCAAGGCCAGGATGCTCTGTTCCGCGTGCAGGCCGTTGGGTGTGCAGATGTTCACCACATCGATCCCAGGCACCTGTTCCAGCATGGTGCGCATGTCCTGGAAGAAAGGTACATCGAAGCCGGTGACACCCGCCTCTTCCTTGGACCGGATATCGCACAGGGCCACAAGTTCGGTCTCGGTATGGCGATGCACCATCTCCGCATGCCGCTTGCCGATGTGGCCACAACCGACCACGGCGATCTTGATAGGACCTGTCATGCGAGCTTGCGGACGGTGCCGTTCTTTAGTTCATAGCGTTCTCCGCCTTCCGGGCAGGTGGCCAGGCCTTGTGCATCGAACTTGAGCTTGTGGCCGTATTCGCTCATCCAACCCATCTGGCGCGCGGGATTGCCCACCACCAAGGCATAGTCCGGCACTTCCTTGGTGACCACTGCACCAGCACCAATGAAAGCGAAACGACCGATGTCGTGCCCGCAGACGATGGTGGCGTTGGCGCCGATGGAAGCCCCGTGCTTCACCAAGGTGCGGAGGTACTCGCCCCGGCGGTTCACCGCACTGCGTGGGTTGATCACATTGGTGAAGACCATGCTCGGTCCCAGGAACACGTCGTCCTCGCAGATCACACCCGTGTAGATGCTCACGTTGTTCTGCACCTTCACATTGCGACCGAGCGTCACGTCCGGACTGATCACCACGTTCTGGCCGATGTTGCAACCCGGGCCGATGGTACAGCCCGGCATGATATGGCTGAAGTGCCAGATGCGCGTGCCTTCGCCGATGCTGCAGCCGTCATCGATCACGGCGGTCGGATGTGCGTTATAAGCCATGGATCCAACGCCGATCCGGAACGGGTCCAGGATCAGCGGTCGCGAAGGTACCGAAGCTCCCGGAATGATGGTGTGACCCGATCAGGGCCGGGGTGCCTGCCAGAGCAGGCGTTCCGCCAGGTCCTCTCCAGCGGAAGGGAGTCCAGCGAAACCGGCATCTCGCAAGGTGGCGACGATGCTGGCGAGCGTTCGCTCCGTCAAGGGCGCTCCTGTGTTCCATCGCACCCCGTTGAACCACTCCTGGGCGTCGGCCAGCGGCATCTTGTACCGTTGTGCGAAGACCTCCGGGGCGGCCTTCTTGGCCATCAATCCGCTCACTTGGTCGCGGATCACCTTCAACAAGCGCTCGGTCTCCTTCGGATGGGCCTCCAGCACGGCTTCCGTGGCTACGATGACGAACGAAGGCCACGTGGTGGTGTACTCATCCACCTTCCGCAGGGCACCTTCGTCCACATACGGCTTGGTCGTGAACTCCTCCCATAAGAACGCGATGGGTTCCGACTGGGCCAGCCGCTCAAGCGCACCTTTCAGATCGTTCACGACCACCAGGTCGGACTCACCCAACGGCCACCCTTTCCCCCGCGCGTAGCTCAACGCCGCCAGATGGCTGCCGCTGTTGGGCCTGCTGATGGCAAAGGGGACACCATGCAGGTGCTCCGGTGATCCTATCCCCGTATGCGCCGCCACATGTACCCCCCAGGTGAGCGGGCTATCGACATAGGAGGAGATGATACGGCTCGGGTTGCCATTCAGGATATCGCGCACGGCCCCTTCGGTCACCAACATGGCCATGTCCACTTCGCCTTCGCGTAAGAGTTTGCACATGGCACCCGTGCCTTCAGGAACGGTGCGCCACTTCACTTCCACACCGGCACGCACGAAGGCCCTGCGTTCAAGACCCAGCAGCCAAGGCATGTTGAAATGCTCGGGAACACCGGCCACCCGCAAGGGCACCAAGGTGTTCGCGTCTTCAGCGGCTTCGCGGATATGGCGGCGGTGTGATCTCACGGTACTGGAACGTATGGCAAAGGTCGATCGCAGTGGTCTGAATGAAGCTGTGGTGCTTTAGAAAGAGAAGACCCGGCCAGGTGACCGGGTCTTCTCGCTGAACTCGATCGGGTCACTTCTTCGCGTACTTCTCGAAGCTGAAGTGCTCCTTTTCGTTAAGCTCCGCGGGTGTGAGCGACTTGAAATACTCGAATGTGCGCCGCATACCTTCAGCGCGGTCCACTTTGGGCTCCCACTTCAAGAGCTTCTTCGCCAAGGTGATGTCCGGCTGGCGTTGCATCGGATCATCGCTGGGCAGCGGCTTGTAGATGAGCTTTTGCTTGGTGCCCGTGAGCTTGAGGATCTCCTCGGCGAACTGCTTGATGGTGATCTCCTTCGGGTTGCCTACGTTCACGGGGCCCGCATAGTCGCTCAGCAGGAGGCGGTAGATGCCTTCGATCAGGTCGTCCACGTAGCAGAAGCTCCGGGTCTGGTCGCCTTTGCCGAAGATGGTCAGGTCCTCGCCGCGCAGGGCCTGGCCCATGAAGGCCGGCACCACCCGGCCATCATTCAACCGCATTCGCGGGCCGTATGTATTGAAGATGCGGACCATGCGTGTTTCCACGCCGTGGTAGGTGTGGTAGGCCATGGTGATGGCCTCTTGGAAGCGCTTGGCCTCGTCGTACATGCTGCGCTTACCCACGGGGTTCACATGGCCCCAGTAGCTTTCACTCTGTGGGTGCACCTTCGGATCACCGTAGACCTCGCTGGTGCTGGCCACGATGATGCGTGCCTTTTTCACACGCGCCAAACCGAGCAGGTTGTGCGTTCCCAACGACCCCACTTTCAAGGTCTGGATGGGGATCTTCTCGTAGTCGATCGGTGAGGCGGGTGAGGCGAAGTGCAGGATGTACTTCAACTCGCCAGGGACATGCACGAACTTGGAAACGTCGTGGTGGTAGAACTCGAAATCCTCGCGGTGGAAGAGGTGTTCGATGTTCTTGAGGCTGCCGGTGATCAGGTTGTCCATGGCGATAACATGGTAACCTTCCTTGAGGAACCGATCGCACAGGTGCGAACCCAGGAAGCCAGCGGCGCCCGTGATCAGGACTCGGTCTTTGGCCTTGGTCTTTTTATGGTCGACCCGCTGGGTCGATACCACAGGAGCCTTGGTAGAAACTTTGCGGACTGGCGCCTTCACAGGTTTGCGGTCTGCGGGTTGGCGTTTGTCCAATTTGCGGGTCGATGATAAATCGGCCTTGGCTGAACGTGCCGGCTTGGCGGTTGCCTTCTTCTTGGCCATGTGATCAGGCTTTCGCCGTGGCTTTGTTGCTGTGTTCCGGACTGTGCGCTGCGGTGACGACGTTGCGGCCGATGCTGACGTAATGGAACCCTTTGGCCTTCATCTCATCAAGCTCGTACAGGTTGCGACCGTCGAAGATCGTCCGCTCCTTGAGGGTCTTTTCCAAGCGCTCGAAGTCGGGCGTGCGGAACAGGGCCCACTCGGTGCAGATGATCAGCGAATCAGCGCCTTCGAGGGCTGCGTATTCATCCTTGGCGTAGTTGATCTTGTCGCCGATCAGCTTCTTCACGTTATTCGCGCCTTCGGGGTCGAACGCCGTAACCGTGGCACCAGCGGCCACCAACGCATCTATCATGTACAAGGCAGGTGCCTCGCGGATATCGTCGGTATCGGGTTTGAAGGAAAGGCCCCACATGGCGAAGTGCTTACCCTTCAGGTCACCCCCATAATAGCTTTCGATCTTCGGCATCAAGGCGGTCTTCTGTTGTTCGTTCACCTCCATCACACTGTTGATGATCTGGAAGTCGTAACCGGCTTCCTTCCCGCTCTTCGCCAAGGCTTGTACATCCTTGGGGAAACAACTACCACCATAACCGATGCCGGGGAACAGGAAGCGCTTGCCAATGCGGGTATCGGTTCCCATGCCGATGCGGACCTTGTCCACATCGGCGCCCACCGCTTCGCAGAAGTTCGCGATCTCGTTCATGAAGGTGATCTTGGCCGCGAGGAAGGCGTTGGCCGCGTACTTCGTGAGCTCGGCGCTGCGCTCATCCATGAAGATGATCGGATTGCCTTGGCGCACGAAAGGCTTGTAGAGGTCCTCCATCAACTTTCGGGCACGGTCGCTGCTGGTACCTACCACCACGCGATCGGGCTTCAGGAAATCATCCACCGCGAATCCTTCGCGCAGGAACTCGGGGTTGCTCACCACATCGAATTCCACCTTGGCATGTTTTGCCACAGCGGCGTGTACTTTCTCAGCGGTGCCCACGGGCACGGTGCTCTTATCCACGAGCACTTTGTAATCCTTCATCAGCTTGCCGATGTCGGCGGCGGCGTTGAGCACGTAGCTCAGGTCAGCGCTACCGTCTTCGCCGGGAGGCGTGGGCAACGCGAGGAACACGATCTGTGCTTTCTCCAGCGCTTCAGCCAAATTGGTGGTGAAGCTCAGGCGGCCTTGGCGGATGTTGCGCTCGAACAGCACATCCAGGTGCGGTTCGTAGATGGGCACTTTGCCATCCTTCATCATCTGCACCTTCTCGGCATTGATGTCCACGCAGACCACGTGGTTGCCGGTCTCTGCGAAGCATGTGCCGGTGACCAGACCGACGTATCCTGTTCCTACTACTGCGATGTTCATGGGCTAGTTGAAGAAGCTCTTCACCGTGTTGGTGATGTGCGTGAGTTGTTCGTGATCCAGTTCCGTGCTCATGGGTAGCGAGAGCACTTCGCGGGTGAGTTGTTCCGTGACCGGAAGCGAACCTTCCGGGCAACGAACGCTCTTGTACGCATTCTGCAGGTGGCAGGATACAGGGTAGTAGATCATGGCCGGAACCCCGTGGGCCTCCAGGTGCTGTTTTAGACCGTCGCGACGGCCATCGGTCACTCGCAAGGTGTATTGGTGGAAGACATGGGTGGAGGACTGGCTCCGTTCCGGGATGCGCAAGGCAGGGATACCACCCAGCTCCTTATCGTAGAAAGCAGCGGCGGCATTCCGAGCGGCCCCATACTCGTCCAACCGGCGGAGCTTGATCCTGAGGATGGCCGCCTGGAGCGAATCCAAGCGGCTGTTCACGCCCACCACTTCATGGTAGTACCGCACCTCGCTGCCGTGGTTGCACACCCTGCGGAGCTTCTTGGCGAGGTCATCATCATTGGTGAAGAGCGCACCCCCATCGCCGTAACAACCCAGGTTCTTGCTCGGGAAGAAGCTCGTGGTGCCCACATGGCCGATGGTGCCACTCTTCTTGCGGCTGCCATCACTGAAGAGATAGTCGCTCCCGACGGCCTGACAGTTATCCTCGATCACGGCCAATCCGTGCTCCTTCGCGATCGCCATGATCGCTTCCATGTCCGCCGTTTGTCCGAAGAGGTGAACGGGGACGATGGCCTTGGTCTTGGGTGTGATCTTCCGCTTGATGTCCTCGGGATCGAGGTTGAACGTGCCCGGGAGCACGTCGGCGAAGACCGGCACGATGCCCAGGAGCGCTACCACTTCCACCGTCGCGACGAAGGTGAACGATGCGGTGATGACCTCATCGCCCGGCTTCAGGTCCAGGGCCATCATCGCGATCTGAAGCGCATCGGTACCATTGGCGCAGCCGATCACATGCTTCACCCCCAAATAGGCGGCGAGTTCCTTCTCGAACTCTTTCACTTCCGGACCATTGATGAAGGCGGTGCTGTCGATGACCCGCTGGAGCGCTGCGTCCACTTCGGGTTTTATCCGTTGGTACTGGCCGACCAAGTCGACCATCTGGATCGCTTTCATCAATGTGGTGTGGTCTGTGGGAGGATATCTCCAAGCGGGCGCGAAGATAACGGACCGCTGCGGCTGGGGAATGACAGGGAACGGTGATGTGACCGTGACCAGCGCGGCTACTTTTGCACCGTATGCGTTCCCTGATCCTGATCACCATACTCTTGCTTTCCGCACGATCAGCGCGTGGGCAGTCCATCCGGGACACCACCTTGGCTTTGGTGGCCGTGAACGCCAGTTACGCGCAGCAACTGCCGGGGGGGGATCTGGCTGAACGCTTCGGCAGCAACAACAATGTGGGGCTGGCGGCGTGGCGGAAGCTCTCGAACAACATCACCTTGGGAGCCTCGGGCAGCTTCATCTTCGGTAACCAAGTGCGCGAACCGGGGATCCTGAGGAACGTGATCAACAGCGCAGGCCAGATCGTGGACCGCGAGGGGGCCATGGCCGATGTGTTCCTGTTCCAGCGCGGCTGGTCCGCATTCGCCACGGCAGGCCGCATTTTCCCGCTCTTCGGCCCGAACCCGAATTCCGGATTGCATGTGAAACTCGGCGCTGGATACCTCAGGCATAAGATCCGGGTGCAGACCCAACAGAACGAGGTGCCACAGTTGGAAGACGAGTACCTCGAAGGATACGACCGCCTGGCCGCTGGGCCTGCTGGGTTGGCCTACATCGGATACCAGCATTTCGGGAACAGCGGACGCATCAACTTCCATGTGGGGTTGGAATTGATGGCGGGCTTCACCAGCGCACTACGGGCCTTCAATTTCGATACCGAGCAGTTCAATAAAACCCAGCGTTTCGACCTGCTCAGTGGGCTGCGCCTGGGTTGGAGCCTGCCGATCTACAAGAAAAAGGACACCGGTTTCCATTACTACTGATGCCGCTGCTCATCGGCCTGGGGACCGCACTCTACCATACGGGCATCCGGCTCGCAGCACCCTTCGTCCCCAAGGCCAAAGCCTGGGTACAGGGCCGGAGAGGCACCTGGAAGCGGTTGGAAGAAAAGGCGAACGCGCTGCACGGCTGCCTTTGGATACACTGCGCCAGCGTAGGTGAATTCGAACAAGCCCGGCCCGTGATAGAAGCCATCAAGCAGGAACGACCCGGTCTTCCCGTCCTCGTCACCTTCTTCAGCCCAAGTGGGTACGAGGCGCGCAAGGACTTTCCCCTGGCAACCCATGTGGAGTACCTGCCACCGGACTCGCGCGCGAACGCACGGCGGCTCCAACAACTGGTGCGCCCCAAGCTGGCCCTCTTCATCAAGTACGAGTTCTGGTACGACCACTTGATGGCCTTGAAAGAGGCCGGCGTACCCACCTATTTGGTAAGCGCCATCTTCCGGCCTTCCCAACCCTTCTTCGCGTGGTATGGCGCTGCACACCGGGCCATGCTCGGTTGTTTCCGGCAGGTCTTCGTGCAGAACGAGGATTCCAAGGACCTGCTCGCTTCCATCGGCGTCCATGCGGTGACCGTCAGTGGCGATACGCGCTTCGACCGGGTGCATGCCGTCGCGGAACGGAACGAGACGCTTCCACGGGCCGAGGCCTTCCGAAAGGCCGATACCAAGCTGGTGCTCGTGGCTGGAAGCACCTGGCCTGCGGATGAGGAGATCATCTTCAAGGCGTTGAAGGATATTCCGGACCTGCGGCTGGTGGTGGTACCCCATGAGTTGACCCCGGCCCATTTAAGCGGGATCACCAGCCATGCCCCTGGTCCCCTGGTCCGTTGGAGTGATGAGGACAACAGCGCACGCACCCTGTTGGTGGACCGGATGGGCTACCTCTCACGGCTTTACAAATACGCCGACATCACTTACGTGGGCGGCGGGTTCGGCAGTGGCATCCACAACACCTTGGAGGCAGCTGCTTGGGGCAAGCCGGTGATCTTCGGTCCGAACCATGACCGGTTCGCGGAAGCCCACGTCTTGATCGAGGCTGGAGCGGGCTTCCCGGTGAAGAACGCGATGGAATTGCGCACGCTCTTGGAGCGAATGACCCGCGATCCTGATGCCTTGAAGCATGCATCCAAAGCGGCAGCCCGGTCCGTTCAAGAACGCACAGGAGCCACACAGGTGGTGGTGCGCGCCTTAATGGAACACCTCTGAGATCACTTCGTCTCGGCCGAGAGGTCGATACGCACTGGCAGCGTGCGCCCACCTTCAGGCTTCTCCGAACCGATGGCGTAGAACTCGCCCGGTGCGAACTGGAACAACCGTTGGCCGGCCATGAAACCGGTCTCCGTTCCACTGCGAAGCACCGCTTTCACCTTGGCTACACCGGCCGCATCGAAACCGATATGAGCGGAGTAAGGATCCTTCATCATATCGGGAGACATCTTACCACCGGCTTTTCGAGCTGCGGCCATCTCATCGGAATCCAGGACGAAGAGGAATAACTCATCGCCATAGATGCCCGCGAGTACATCACCGGTACCGGGCAAGGCGCTCTTGAACCACCGCCGGAAGAGGGAGTTCCATTCCGAACCGCCACCCTTACCCACGGAGGTCACCTGCACTGGGCCATGAATGTAACGGTTGGCTTGGCGTTTGGCCTTCAGATCGAAATAGGTCTCCATGAAGTAGAGCTCCTTTACGAGGTAGTAGCCGCCATTCTTCTTTGGTAGCACATCCACCAGCCGTATGCCGGTCATCAAGCGTTCTACATCCTTCTCCACGAATTTTTGCCCTTCCACCGGTGCGGGCTCCCCTTCGGCGACAAGCCCGCCTTCTTCGGCATGCGGGATCAGCAGCGGCTCGGCCACTTGGCCATCGGCGCCAATGGTGGTGATGAGGTCACCTTGGGTCTGGATGCGATCATCTTTCACCAGACCGTACACCCCACCCAACAGCAAGGTCCCATTCGGCGCGCGACGCAACACGGCGTGTGTGAGGAATTTCTCGCGGTCCAACGGCACTGGCACGGCGGCGGACCCGTCCTTTCCGATCCGGTAAAGCGTGATGCGACCAGTGGGTTTGCCATCGAGCACATTGGACTTGGCCATCCGATCACTGACCAGTACGAACGCGGTACCTGAAGAATCCACAGCGGCACCGAGGACTGATGATCGTATTGATCCGTCAGCAGCGGGCAAGACATGCTGCCAACGAATGCTCAAGTCGGCGTTCCACACTGCCAACATGGCCTTGCCACCGCTGGGGGCCTGTAGCATGGGGCTCTGGATCAGGAGCAAGCTGCTATCCTGCGCGTAGACATAGTCGTAGTTCCCGGGATCGACAGCGGTCGGTGCTGGCGAGACCACCGGCCACGAACATAGTTTCTCGTACGGCGGGGGAAGCTTGGTGATGTTGGGCTCCAGGAGTTGATAGTGCAAGTCCGTTCCACCGCTTCCGAACGCCCGGGCCATCATGATGGTGCGACCAGCGAAGGCGACCACCCGATCAGGCACCACCTTTGCGCCGTTGGTGAGTTTCTCCACCGGCGGTTGCGCACGAAGGAAGCCCAGTTTAGCGCGGTCATACAGTTCTAGGCGGCCCTTCCACACTCCTTCGGCATCCACTTCCTGGCGTTGGACCAGAACGGCATTGGCTCCGGTCTTCACCAAGCCGATCGCGGGTAACCGCGCATCACCCGCGCCTTCCATTCCCATACGCACCTTGATCCGCGCGGTGCCTTGGGCAATTACCATGGTGCTCATCACCAGCGCAGTGAGCAGTCCGGATGTCTTCTTCATCATGTTCATCGGTCGTTCAGGAGGGCTTGCAAGGTAGTGGTCGTGCGTTGGACCGCGCGCGTTACAGGCAAAGGCCGTACCACACCCTAGGGGATCAACGCAACTTGGGATTATCATGGTGCCTTTCGGCGTCGCGCGAATTCTTCTTGTCCATGGCCTTCTGCCAGGCGCTTTGCAGATCGGTGCCGGTCTGGTTGGCCAAACAGAGCACCACGAAGAGCACGTCGGCCAGTTCTTCTCCGAGGTCCTTGGCTTTATCACTTTCCTTCTCACTCTGCTGTCCATAGCGCCGCGCCATGATGCGGGCCACCTCGCCCACCTCTTCGCTGAGCATGGCCATGTTGGTGAGCGGGTCGAAATAGCGCACGCCGGTGGTCTTGATCCAGGCGTCCACCTCGGCTTGGAGGATTCCGATGGGCGTGTTGTTCACGGTCATTCGCGGAGTTTACTATCGATGATGATGGTGACAGGGCCATCGTTGATCAACCGAACCTGCATGTTGGCACCGAATACGCCCGTACGAATGAATCTTCCGAGCAGTTCAGCTAGGCGTTGTTCCGCACGCTGGTAAAGAGGTACGGCTTCTTCCGGCCTGGCAGCGCGGATGTAACTGGGACGGTTGCCTTTCACCGTACTGGCGTGCAGGGTGAATTGGCTCACGAGAAGTATCTCCCCTTGAACCTGTTGGATGTCCAGGTTCATCAACCCAGCGGTATCGGCGAAGATCCGCAGCCGAACGACCTTGCCACACAACCACTCGAGGTCTTCTTCGGTATCGCCGGTCTCCACGCCCAGCAGCACGAGCAGCCCGTGGCTGATCTCCGCGTGGCGCTTTCCACCGATGTCCACGGCAGCTTCGCTCACCCGCTGCACCACGGCGCGCATCTCAGTACCCGTTGCGTTGGAACCACTCCTCCGTGCGCTGGAGCTTTTCCACTTCCGAGCCTTTACCCTGGATGGCATCCCGGTAGGTGCCATACATCGGGTTGGGCAGCAGGATGAAATACTTCGAAAGGCTATCAGCCATGGCATCCACCACTGCTTTTCCATCGTTCACCGAACGGTCCTTGAAGCGCTCATCGAAGTCTCGCAATTGATCGCCAACTAGGAGCACCACGTCGTGCGTGGCACGTACGCGGGCACGGCGCTCGGTCTTGTCGCTACTACCATCCATCAGCAGAAGATGCGCTTCATCGGCATCCGGGAATCCAAGATCGGACAAGTTCTTCAGCGTGGTAGCCCGTTCGCGGATATCGCGGTTGGTGATGTAGAAGACCTCGCAGGTGGCGTCCTTCGCCATGCGCAGGAACTCCAATGCCCCGGGCGAGGCTTTGGCGCTGGCCATATCCGTCCATCCCTTCCATTCGTTCTGGTCGAAGGTGCGACCGTTCTTCACGGCGGTGATCTGGTAAGGACTGTTGTCCAGTACCGTTTCATCGATGTCGACGATCACGGCCATGGGTCGCTTCTGTTCGTCTTCGCGGTAGGCCTTGGAGCGTTCCACGATGTTCCACATCATGCGTGTGGCCGCGACCTCGTAGGCCTGCTTATAGATCCAGTATGCTTCGGCGCTGGTGTTCTGCCAAAGCACCGCATCGGCCCCCATTTGCGAAAGTGAACGGGCAGGGTCGTTGGATGCAATTGCCGCAGGGGGTGGTGGCGCTGCGACCGGGCGCGCCCCTGAACAGGCCATGAGCGCGGTGAAGGGCACGAGGAGTATCAGGTTTCGCATGGTCGATGGATCCTATTCGGTGCGGTAAGGGCTATCCTCTTCCACCCCGTTCAACATGTCTATGTAACTGCGGTAGCGACTTTCGGCCACGCGGCCTTCTTCCACCGACTTGCGCACTGCACAGCCAGGCTCATCCTTGTGCAGGCAATCGTTGAACCGGCAATCGCCTTTCAACTTGAACATCTCGGGGAACTGGTCTCCGATATGGCTCGCCTCCAGATCCACCAGACCAAAGCCCTTGATGCCGGGTGTATCGATGATGAAGGTGGGGCGTTCGGCCTTGATGGCTGCCACCTCGTACATCTCCGCATTGGTGGTGGTGTGCTGGCCTTTGCCGCTGGCCTCGCTGATCTCCAAGGTGTGCAGGTCGAGTTCCGGGTCGATGGCGTTGACCAAGGTGCTCTTGCCCACACCACTGTGGCCCACCACCAAGGTGACCTTGCCGGCGATGAGCTCCTTGACTTCCTTCAATCCTTTCCCTTGCAGGGCTGCCGTCATCACCACCGGGTAACCCGCTTCCTGGTAGATGTCCACCACCTCGAAGAGAAGGTCCTGCTCCTCCTCGTCAAGGTCGTCCACCTTGTTCACCACCACCACCACAGGCACCTGGTAGGTCTCGGCCGTAACGAGGATACGGTCGATGAAGCCGAACGAGGTGCGCGGTCGAGCCACGGTCACCAGTACCAAGGCCTGGTCCAAGTTGGCGGCGATGACGTGCTTATGGTGCGATAGGTTGACGCTTTTCCGCACGATGTAGTTGGTGCGCTCATGCAGCTCCATGATCGAACCGACCTCTTCATCGCTCATCTGCGGAAGGTAATCCACGCGATCTCCAACAGCCACGGGGTTGGTGCTTTTCCAGCCCTTGATCCGAAGGTTGCCGCGCGCGACGCATTCGTGCAGGGAACCATCCTCCCCGCGCACCAGGTAGCGGCTACCCGTCGATCGCATCACCAGTCCGGTCGGCATCTTCTGTATCCACCACATAATGCGGTGATGCCACAAAGATGGTTCGTACCGGCCGGACGTACTGCGGCTCTGGTCAGTCACGTTACTTTCGCACCTCATCACCGGCTAGGCATGTCCATCATCGTCAACCACATCACCAAGCTATACGGCGCTCAGAAGGCGTTGGACGATGTCTCCTTCTCGGTGGGTGCCGGTGAGGTGGTCGGTTTCCTTGGACCCAATGGTGCGGGCAAGAGCACGATGATGAAGATCCTCACGTGCTTCCTTCCCCCTTCCGATGGCACGGCCACCGTTTGCGGCTTCGATACCGGCAAGGACAGCTTGAAGGTGCGCCGCCACGTGGGCTACCTACCCGAACACAACCCGCTGTACCTCGACCTGTACGTGAAGGAGTACCTCGACCTGGTAGCGGGGCTGCATGGTATGCGCAACCGCGGCCCGCGTGTGAAGGAGATGATCGAGCTGGTCGGATTAGGACCCGAACAGCACAAGCCCATCGGTGCGCTGAGCAAGGGATATAGGCAGCGCGTGGGATTGGCCCAGGCCATGATCCACGACCCGGATGTGTTGATCCTCGATGAACCCACCAGTGGGCTCGATCCGAACCAGCTCGTGGAGGTCCGCGCGTTGATCAAACGGATCGGGGAGCAGAAGACCGTTATGCTCAGTACCCACATCATGCAGGAGGTGGAAGCCATCTGCGATCGGGTCATCATCATCGACCGCGGCAGGCTGGTTGCCGATGACAAAGCGAGCACACTACGCAGCAACACCCAGCACCGCGAGGCCTTGGAGGTGGAGTTCGATGGCGATGTACATGCCAACCGCCTGACCAACATCGCAGGTGTGCTTGGCGCACATCGCAAACAGGGGAACAGCTGGGTGTTGGAACACGATGCTTCCATCGATGTGCGGCCGGCTGTGTTCCGTTTCGCGGTGGACAATGGCCTGCAGGTGCTCGGCATGCAGAAGAGCGAGCGCGGCCTGGAGGAAGTGTTCAAAGAGCTTACCCGCAAAGGGAAGTAGGCATGAGCCCCGCGCGCACGGAACGCCTGCTCGCTTGGGCCATCGGGTCGCTGATCGCGCTGAATGCCTTGTGGGTCCTGTGGATACCGGCTTTCCCGACACTGGACGGCTGGACGCATCTGCACACGGCACGTATGCTCTTCGAAGGTGCACCCGAGGGTGTCTACTGTGAAAACCCCGGCTTGGTGCCGAACCGCGTAGGGCACATCATCCTGGGTGTGCTGCAGACCGTGCTCCCCGGCTTGATCGCTGAGCGGGCCCTCCTTGCCTTGATCATCCTCGGCACCGGACTCGGGACTTGGTCCTTGGCACGCTCGCTCGGACAAGTTTCACCGATAGTGCTCTTGGCGCTCCCCTTCACGGTGAACTTCATGCTCGTGCTGGGCTTCCACAATTTCCTGCTCGGTGTGGCGCTGGCGTTCGGGTCCGCTGCATGGTGGATGCGAGCCCCGCGGATATCATGGATCACCTTACTGATCCTCTTGGGTGCGAGCGTGATGCTCTTCTACACGCATACCACCGCACTGGCCCTCTTCTTCCTCCTGCTTGGTGGCCACGAGCTGTTGGTGGTCTTCGGTAAGAAGGACCGCACGAGCGCGTTGCCCGGCGGTCGCTGGGGGAGCTTGTTGGCCGTGTTCGTGGCATGTCTGCCCGCCTTGTTGCTCTTCCTCGACTTCAATGCCGCGCAGCAGGCCAGCTGGGGTGAGGTGGACAGAGCGGCCAACCTCCACGACTTGTTCGACCTGCGCAGCCTGGTGTTGTACCACTACGGCGCCGAGGAGAAATTCACGTACGCCATCAAGCTTCTCCTCGTGGCGAGTGCGCTGCTATCCGTGTTCGTGCGTTGGCAGAACTCAGGCCTGCGGATGGTACCCGGTGATCTGGCCCTCGTGCTAGCGGTGCTCCTGCTCGTCCTCTACTTCATCCTGCCCGATTCCTCTGGCTATGCGAGCTACATCACCGTTCGGCTGCAATGGATGGCGTTGCTATTGTTCATCGTATGGGTGGCGGTGCAGCGTATCCCGCTCGTGGCCGCGATCCCCATCGTGGCCATGACGCTGCTTGCGCATCAAGCGCGCAACGGGTACATCAGCCAGGCCATGGCACCAATGGCGGACCGGATCCAGCAGGTCAGCTCCATAGCGACCTCCATCCCGGAAGGCACCGTCGTACTTCCGATCAACAGGGAGGATAACTGGTTATTAGGCCATATTCCATCCTTGCTGGCCGCCGAGCGCGATGTAGTGCTTTTGGACAACTACGAATGTGGCACGGGGTACTTCCCCTATGTCTGGTGTAGCGCACTGCCCGAGCAGCTCGGCCGCCATTTAGGTGGTGGCGCCGGATGTATGGAATGGCTGCCCGACCATATCCTGCAGCAACGCACACCACGGATCGACCGGATCGTGCTGATCGGGCACGCTGGCCAGCCGGACCACTGTCGCATGAGCACCTTGCAGGACGTGTTGGTGCGTCACTATCGGAAAGGAGCGACCAACCCGTACGCCACGGTCTACGAATTGGTCCGGTAGCGTTCATAACCCCTTTCGCCCGGGATCTTGTCGGTCCCGCCGGAACTGTTTCCTTTGCAGCCTCGAACTCAACCACATGCCCTATCTCTTCACCTCTGAATCCGTCAGCGAAGGCCACCCCGACAAGGTCGCCGACCAGATCAGCGATGCCCTTATCGACCACTTCCTTGCCTTCGACCCGAGCAGCAAGGTGGCTTGCGAAACCCTGGTGACCACTGGTCAAGTGGTGCTGGCCGGTGAAGTGAAAAGCAAAGCGTACCTCGATGTGCAGCAGATCGCACGGGAAGTGATCGAGCGCATCGGCTACACCAAGAGCGAGTACATGTTCGAGGCGCACAGCTGCGGCGTGCTCAGCGCCATCCACGAGCAAAGCCCGGATATCAACCAGGGTGTGGAGCGCAAGAAACCCGAAGAGCAAGGTGCCGGTGACCAAGGCATGATGTTCGGCTACGCGTGCCGCGATACGGATAATTACATGCCGCTCCCGCTGGAGATCAGCCACATGCTGTTGCGTGAACTGGCCGTGATCCGTCGCGAGAAGAAGAGCAAGATGGCCTACCTCCGCCCCGACGCGAAAAGCCAGGTGACGATCGAATACGCCGACAACGGAACTCCCCTGCGCATCGACGCCATCGTGGTGAGCACCCAGCACGACGACTTCGACAAGGAGGCCAAGATGCTCGCGAAGATCAAGGACGATGTGATCAACATCCTGATCCCGCGTGTGAAGAAGCAACTGCCCAAGCGCGTTCAGGCCTTGTTCGGCAAGGATATCGCCTACCACATCAACCCCACCGGCAAGTTCGTGATCGGCGGTCCACATGGTGATACGGGTCTCACCGGTCGCAAGATCATCGTGGACACCTATGGTGGCAAAGGCGCGCACGGTGGTGGAGCCTTCAGCGGCAAGGACCCCAGCAAAGTGGACCGCAGTGCAGCGTATGCAGCCCGCCACGTGGCCAAGCATCTGGTCGCAGCAGGCGTTTGCGATGAAGTGCTCGTGCAGGTGGCCTATGCCATCGGTGTGGCCAAGCCCGTCGGTTTCTACGTGAACACCTACGGCACGAGCAAGGTGAAGATGACCGACGGCCAGATCGCGAAGACCATAAGCGGACTGAAGGAGTTCGACATGCGCCCCTACTTCATCGAGCAACGTTTCGCCCTGCGCACCCCGATCTACAGCGAGACCGCAGCCTACGGGCATATGGGACGCGAAAGCAAGGTGGTGACCAAGACGTTCAACAACGCCGGCCAAAAAGCCACGGTGAAGGTGAAGCTCTTCCCTTGGGAGGAACTCAATGCCGTGGAGGTGGTGAAGAAGGCTTTTAAGCTCTGATCGGCAACACTTTCCAAGGCAACCTCCACAAGCCCCGGCTGGACAGGCACTTACGCCTTTTCAACCGGGGCTTGTCAGTTCGATACGATCCACTACATTTGCAGCCCATTTCCGAGGAAAGACCATGTACGCCATCGTAGACATCGCCGGCCAGCAGTTCAAAGTGAGCAAGGGCCAGAAGCTGAAAGTGCACCGCCTCGAAGCCGAGGAAGGCAAGCACGTTGAACTGGACAATGTCCTGCTCGTGAGCGATGGCAAGACCGTGAACGTGGGTACGCCCAAGGTTGACGGCTTCCGCATCAGCGCCAAGGTGCTCAGCCACGGCAAGGGCGACAAGGAGCTCGTCTTCAAGAAGAAGCGCCGCAAGGGCTACCAGAAGATGAACGGCCACCGCCAGTACCTCACCGAGCTCTGGATCGAAGCCATCTTGGGCAAAGGCGAGAAGTTCGATGCCAGCAAGAGCACCGCTCCCGCTCCGAAAGCCGTGAAGGCCGCCGAGCCGAAAGCGAAGAAAGTGGCCGCCAAGAAGGAAGCCGCTCCGGCAAAAGCCGCCAAGAAGGCCGCTCCAGCCAAGAAAGCCGCTCCGAAGAAAGCCGCTGCCAAGAAGGCCGCTCCGAAAAAAGACGACAAGTAGTACCAGACCCCAATGCGATCCCGGGTCAGGCCCGGAAACGACAACTCCATAAGCCATGGCACACAAGAAAGGTGAAGGCAGTACCCAGAACGGTCGCGAATCGCACTCGAAGCGACTCGGCATCAAATTGTTCGGTGGCCAGGAAGCCATCGCCGGCAACATCATCGTTCGCCAGCGCGGTACCAAGCACCACCCCGGCAAGAACGTGGGCATCGGTGTGGACCACACCCTGTTCGCCACCGCCGACGGCATCGTCACCTTCCAGAAGAAGCGTGGTGACCGCAGCGTGGTGAGCGTGCTCCCTGCTGAGTCGAAGAACTAAGCACTGAACGACAAGTCACGAAGCCTCCTCGACTTGTCGGGGAGGCTTTTTCATTGGTGACCATGGAAACGGGCCTGGCTGTTGAGATCCATTCACCGAAGTGAAGCCCGGCCTTGGCCAAGCCATCTACCTTTACCTACCACGAGAACACCGTCCTGGATATGTTGGAACTGAATTTCCTGCGGGAGAACCGCGAAGAGGTCGAACAACGCCTGAGCAAGCGCAACATCGACGCCAAGACCCTGCTCGATACCGCCCGTGATCTGGACGATGCGCGCCGCTCCACCCAGACCGAATTGGACGCCCGGTTGAACGAGCTGAACGGCCTGAGCCGGACCATCGGTGACCTGATGAAAGCCGGCAAGAAAGAGGAGGCAGAAGCGGCACGGGCCAGGACCACCGAGCTGAAGACTTCCACAGCAGCCCTGAAGGACAAGCTCGATAGCGCCGAGAAGGCACTGCACGACCACCTCTGCACCATCCCGAACGCACCGAGCGCGAAAGTGCCCCTGGGCAAGACACCCGAGGAGAACACCGTGGTGATGGAGGAGGGCGCGGTTCCCGTCTTGCATGAAGGCGCAAAACCACATTGGGAATTGGCCGAGCAATACGGACTCTTCAGCCTTGATCTGGGCGTGAAGCTTACGGGGGCCGGATTCCCCGTGTACAGCGGCCAAGGTGCGAAACTGCAGCGCGCGCTGATCAGCTTCTTCCTGGACAAAGCCACGGAAGCCGGTTATCGCGAGATCATCCCACCCCACATGGTGAACGCGGAAAGCGCCTTCGCCACCGGCCAACTGCCCGACAAAGAAGGCCAGATGTACCACGCCACGGCGGATGGGCTGTACTTGATCCCCACGGCCGAAGTGCCCATCACCAACCTCTACCGCGACGAGATCGTGGATGCCGCACAACTGCCGATCAAGCTGGTGGGCTACACACCATGTTTCCGTCGCGAGGCGGGCAGCTACGGCGCGCACGTGCGTGGTCTGAACCGGGTGCACCAGTTCGACAAGGTGGAGATCGTCCGCATCGAGAAGCCCGAGAACAGCTATACGGTGCTGGAGGAGATGGTGGAGCACGTGAAAGGCCTGCTGCGTGCACTGGAACTCCCCTACCGCCAATTGCTGCTCTGCGGCGGTGACATGGGCTTCGCCAGCGCCATGACCTATGACATGGAGGTGTACAGCGCCGCGCAGAAACGCTGGCTGGAAGTGAGCTCCATCAGCAATTTCGAGACCTTCCAGACCAACCGCTTGAAGCTGAAATACAAGGAGGACAAGAAGAACCGCCTGGCCCACACCTTGAACGGAAGCGCGCTGGCCCTGGCACGCATCGTGGCCGCGCTGCTCGAGAACAACCAGACGCCCGAAGGCATCCGCATACCCAAGGCCCTACAGCCGTATACGGGCTTCGCCATGATCACCAAGTGAGGCGATGAAGCGTGGCATACTGTTCGCAGGTGTGGTGGCGTTGGTAGGGAGTACCACGGTAAGCTCCTGCCGCCGTGCCGCCGATCCACAACAGCTCGCTACGGTGGACAGCCTTATCAACGCCCTAGAAGCCGCACGCCTCACCTTGAACGAACTGGACAACCAACGCTACGCGAAGGCGGATTCCATCCTCCAAGCTAACCGGGCGCGTTTCCTGCAACGGTTCAGCGATACGCTGGCCAAGGACATGGCGGCCACCTTGGGCGATCAATTCGTGCAATTGCGTGAAGCGAACCGACGCGGGGCCGACCACCGGAACGTGTACCGGTCCGTTGTGGACGCCGGCCTTCGGTTGAAGCAGCTGCGCAACGATATCTCTGTTTCTGCGCTCAAGGTGCAGGATATCGAGGCAGCGCTAGCTACCGAACGGCTGGCCGCTGAAGCCATCGAGGCTGGTGTGTTGCAAGTGATCACGAACTACCAGACGACCCAACGCGTTCTTGACCGACAGCCGTTGGTGGACAGCCTGCTCATCGACACGATCATCGAACGCAGAAACCCACGATGAGCATCCGCATCCTTCTTCTCGTTGTCCTGGCGTTCTTCGCCCTGGATCGTGCGCACGCACAACCCGGAACGGACGAACAGCTGGCCGCCCAGTATTTCCAGCAAGGCGACTATGCCAAAGCCATCCTCTACTACGAGAAACTCCACCGCAAGCAGCCCAACGCCTTCTACTACGAGCAGCTGTTGAAGAGCCATGTGGCCCTGAACGATCTCGAGGGTGCGGAGAAACTCGTGAAGGACCAACTCCGTCGCTCCAACGGCGATCCGCGTTTCATCATCGACCTGGGCGGCATCTACAAAGCGGCCGGCGAAATCGATAAGGCGAACAAGGAATACGACAAGGCCCTCAAGCAGATGGGTCCGGATCAGAACACCATCCGTGCGGTGGCGAACGCGTTCCAGCAGGCCAACGAACTGGACCGGGCCTTGGAGGCGTATGACCGTGGATCGCGCAGCCTGCCTGAAGGCCAGTCCTTCGCCTACGAGATGGCCGGCCTGCACGGGGCCAAGGGCGATACGCCCAAGATGGTGAGCGCCTACATGGACCTGCTGGCCCAGAACGAGGGGTACATCCAGTCGGTGCAGAACGCGCTCTCCCGCTCCATCGACTTCAGTGTGGCCGATGAGCGTTCTGAGATCCTGCGTACGGAACTGTTGCGTCGGATCCAGCGCGATCCACAGCGCACCATCTATCCGGAACTGCTGATCTGGATGTACATCCAGCAGAAGGACCTGAATTCCGCCTTCGTGCAGAGCAAGGCCATGGACAAACGCTTCGAAGAAGGAGGCGGGCGCTTGATGGACCTGGCGCGCATCGCCCTGGCCAATGATGATCATGCCACAGCCTTCAAGTGCTACGAGTACGTATTGAGCCTCGCCCGGAACGATGCGAACTACGTGCAGGCCCGCATCGGCGCCGTGCAGACACGTTATGATGAGCTGACCGACCAAGCAGAACCTGCACTGGCCGACCTTCAAGAACTCGATCAGCGGGCCGCCAACACCATCACCGAGCTCAGTCTCAGTCCGCAGACGATCGACCTGTTGCGCGAACGGGCACACCTGAAAGCCTACCATCTGAACGACCATGCCGGCGCCATCGCGCTGTTGGGTGAGGGCATCGCGCTGCCTGTGCTGGATCCGAAGACGAAGGCGCAGTTGAAGCTCGATCTGGGTGATGTGCACCTGCTCGCCGGGGATGTCTGGGAAGCTTCGTTGCTGTATTCGCAAGTGGACCTCGATTTCAAGTACGACGTGCTCGGTCACGAGGCACGTCTGCGCAATGCGAAAGTGTCCTTCTACTCCGGCGACTTCCTTTGGGCGCAGGCCCAACTGCAGGTGCTGAAATCGAGCACCAGCAAGTTGATCGCGAACGACGCCATGGAGCTTTCGTTGCGCATCACGGACAACCTCGGCCTCGACAGTAACAGCGTTCCGTTGAGCTACTTCGCACGCGCGGAACTCCTGCGTTTCCAGCACCGCTACGATGAATCCCTTGCGGTGCTTGATTCGTTGAGCGAGGCCTATCCCGCCCATTCGCTCGGTGACGACATCCTATACGAACGATACCGCATCGCTTATGCGCGGCACCGTTACGAGGAGGCCGCATCACACCTGACCAAACTGCTGGAGCTCTTCCCGCTCGACATCCTCGTGGATAATGCGCTGTTGGACTTGGGGCGACTCTACGAAGACCGCATGAACGACCCTGAGAAGGCCAAGACCTTCTACGAGCGCCTGCTCTTCGAGCAAACGGGCAGCATCTTCGTGCCGGAAGCACGTGACCGGTTCCGCAAACTGCGCGGAGACAACCTCGAAGCACCACCAGAACCGGCGGCGCCTACGCAGCACCCATGATCGTCTACAACGTCACCATCAACGTGGACACCGATGTGCACGAACAGTGGCTCCGCTGGATGAAGGAAACCCACATTCCGGATGTGATGGCGACCGGCCTGTTCCTGGACAGCCGCATGTTCAAGGTGCTGGCCGACGATGAAGGCGGCATCACCTACGCGGTGCAATACACCTGCGCGGACATGGCCACCTACGAGCGGTACCGTGATGAGCATGCCCCGCGCCTGCAAGCCGAGACCCAGAAACACTACGGCGGGAAATTCGCGGCCTTCCGCACCCTGCTGGAAGTGATGCATACGACCTGATGCACATTCGCGCGAAGAAGCATCTCGGGCAGCACTTCTTGAAGGAAGATGACATCGCGCGCCGGATCGCGGACAGCCTGACCGGACACGGCGGATACACGCATGTGGTGGAAGTGGGTCCCGGCACAGGTGCGCTCACACGACACCTGGTCCACCGCCCAGCGACCACCCTCGTTTGCTACGAAGTGGACCGTGAATCCGTCGAGTACTTGGAACGGACCTATCCAGGACTGGATGTCCGAGACAGCGATTTCCTGCGCATGCACCCCGACGCGGTGTGCCCCGGACCGCTCGCCGTGATCGGCAACTTCCCGTACAACATCAGCACGCAGATCGTCTTCAAGATCCTGGAACACCGCGATCGTTTCCCGGAAATGGTAGGCATGTTCCAGAAGGAAGTTGCCGATCGGATCTGTACCGGCCCGGGTAGCAGGACCTACGGGATCACGAGCGTCCTTGCTCAGGTCTGGTACGACATGGAGCTGCTCTTCAACGTGGAACGCGAGTCGTTCATACCGCCACCAGCCGTACGCAGTGCCGTGATGCGGATGACGCGGAACGCCGTGATGGAGATGCCCTGCGATGAGGACCTCTTCAAGCGGTTGGTGAAGACCGCGTTCAACCAGCGGAGGAAGACATTAAGCAATGCCTTGAAGGGTTTCCGCGAGTTGCCCAAAGGGGTACCTTCGGAATACGCTGGCAAGCGGGCGGAGGAGCTGTCCGTTCAGGACTTCATCGCGCTCACTCTAGCCTGCGAAGGCTAGCCCTGCCCTCGGCATCTTCGTAGCTTCGCGCCCGCCTGCCGAAGCGCATGGCGGCTACGAAACTTCCCGGCCGACACCATGTCCCTCGACCTCACACGCACCCAACTGGATACGCTTCGCGATGACGTGGAGCAAGGCCGCGATTCGGCCATCCAGGCGTTGCTGAAGGACCTGCACCCGGCGGACATCGGTGCGATCATCGACCAACTGCAGCTGGATGATGCGGTCTACGTGTACCGGCTGCTGGACAGCGAGGTGGCGGCGGAAGTGCTGCTGGAGCTGCATGAGGAGCTTCGCGAAGACCTCCTGAACTCGCTCACGAGCCGCGAGATCGCCGAGGACGTGCTCGAGCACATCGACTCGGACGACGCGGCCGACGTGATGGCCGACCTGAGCGAGGACAAGCAGCGCGAGGTGATCGCCTTGCTCGATGACCCCGAACATCGGGAGGACATCGAGGAGTTGCTCACCTATGCGGAAGGTACGGCGGGTGCGCTGATGGCGAAGGAACTCATCAGCGTGCGCACCGACTGGTCCGTGGCCCGCGCCATCGTGGAAATGCGGCGGCAGGCCCAGGAGGTGGACCATGTCTACACCGTTTATGTGGTGGACAAGGACGAAAGACTCTGCGGCATCCTTCCCTTGAAGGATCTCCTCTTCAGTGCGGAAAGCACACGCACCCTGATCAAACACATCGCCGAGACCGAAGTGTTCTCCGTGACCACCGACACGGATGTGGAGGATGTGGTGCAGCGGATGAAGAAATACGACGTGGTGGTGCTGCCCGTGGTGGACAAGAGCGGCGCGTTGGTGGGCCGCATCACGTTCGATGACGTGATGGACGTGATGAGCGACGAAGCCACGGAGGACTACCAGCTGGCCAGCGGTATCAGCGAAGACGTGGATGCCACGGACAGTCCGCTGGTGCAGGTGCGCGCGCGCCTGCCTTGGCTGCTCATCGGATTGGCGGGCGGGATCGTCACCTCGCGCATCATCGCGCAATACGAGGAACAGCTGCGCATCGACCCGACCATGGCGTTCTTCATGCCCTTGATCGCGGCCACGGCAGGCAATGTCGGTGTACAGTCGTCGGCCATCGTGGTACAAGGCCTGGCCTCCGGAAGCATGGTGAACGTGAACCTGCTCACACGGATGTGGAAGGAACTCCGCGTGGCGCTCCTGACGGCCCTGGTCTGCGGGGTGGCCATCTTCGCCATCAACTTCGCCTTGGAACAGACCCAGGCGCTCACCTATACCGTGAGCATAGCGCTCTTCACCGTGATCCTCACCGCGGCCATGTTCGGCACCGTGATCCCGCTGCTCCTCGATCGACTGAAAGTGGATCCGGCACTGGCCACCGGACCTTTCGTCACGACGCTCAACGACATCTTCGGCCTCCTCACCTACTTCACGGTGGGGCACTTGATGTACGGTCTTCTCTCCTGAACATGCGTATCGGACTCGTGGACCCTGCTCATCCGGTGCTGCAACATCGCTTGGAAAAGGCTGGACACACCTGCGTCGCGCTGCACGTACTGTCCGGCAAGGACCAGGAGCTTGCACGACCAACGCTGGAAGGCATCGTGGTGCGCAGCAGGAGGATCGATGCTGCGTTCATGGATCAATGTCCCAAGCTGCGTTTCATCGCGCGGGTAGGCGCGGGTCTCGAGAACATCGATGTGACCCATGCACGGAAGAGAGGCATCGCGGTGCTCAACTCGCCTGAGGGGAATCGCGATGGCGTTGGGGAATCTTGCGTGATGCTGTTGCTCGCCCTGATGAAGTCCTTGGTGCCGGCCAACATGTCCGTGCGCGCCGGTCTTTGGCCCCGCGAAGCACTGCGCGGCACCGACCTGAGCGGGAAGACGGTGGGCATCATCGGCTACGGACAGATGGGATCCTCGTTCTCGGAGAAGCTCGTGGGGTTCGGTGTCCGTGTCCTTGCCCATGATAAATACAAGACCGGATTCGGTCACGGCAATGTGCAGGAAAGCCGCTTGGAAGACCTGTTGCACGAGAGTGATGTGATCAGCTTGCACCTTCCGTTGAACGAAGAGACCAAGCACTACACCGATGATCGCTTCTTCGCTAGCCTCCAACGCCCAGTCTGGTTCCTGAACACTTCCCGTGGCGGCGTGGTGGACACGAAAGCCCTGCTCGACGCGGCAGACCGAGGCCGTGTGATCGCTGCCGCGTTGGATGTGCTCGAATTCGAGCGCCCCGAACTCGACGGACTTGACCGCTCAAAAGACCCGGATACGTTCGACCGCTTGCTTCGCCATGATCGGATCCTACTGACACCTCATATCGCCGGTGTGACCCACGAAGGAAAATACAAGATGGCCGACGTCCTCGCCACCAAGATCATCGCCCTCTTCCCGCATGCTACGACCTGAACTTCCCACGCTACTTTGTGTTCTATTGCTCTCCGCCTGCATGCCCCAGAAGAATCTCCATCCGGATGTACACGGTCACCGCGGCTGTCGGGGATCGCTGCCTGAGAACAGCCTACCCGGATTCCTCAAGGCCACCGAAATAGGGTGCGATTACCTGGAGATGGACGTGGTGATGAGCGGAGATGGTAATCTGGTGGTCTCCCATGAGCCGTGGATGCGTCACGACATCTGTACCGCGCCGGACGGAGGCGCGATCACACTCGAGAACGAGCGCGACCACAACATCTACACGATGTCGCTCGCCGAGATCCGCGCTTACGATTGTGGGTCGCTGGAACATGCCGAATTCCCCGACCAGGATACACGACAGACTTCCAAGCCCACGCTGGCACAAGTGGTGGGCACCGTGGATGAACATGCCATGCTTAGCGGTGTCGCGGCTCCCTCCTTCAACATCGAAGTGAAGAGCGACCCGGAACTCTACGGTACGCACCAGCCCGACCCACGCACACTAGCGCTGGCCGTGATCAACGAATTGGATGCCCTTGGAGTGACCGACCGCTGTGTGATCCAATCATTCGACCCAGCGATCCTCGAGGTCTTCCATACGGAACGGGACGACATCACCCTCGCCTTCTTGGTGGAAAGGGAGGGAACCTTGGCGGATCATCTGGCCCGGTTGACCTTCGTGCCCGCCATCCTGAGTCCGCACCATAGCATGGTGGATGAACGTCTGTTGAACGACATCCGCGAGAAGGACATGGAACTGATCGTGTGGACGGTGAACGAGCCGGAGGACATCCGCCGCATGCTCGACCTCGGCGTGGACGGTATCATCAGCGACTACCCCGAGCGGGTGATCGATCTGGTGGAGAACCGGGATTGAGGCTCAGCCAAGGAGAGCCGCCACATGTGATCCGAAGGCATCGAGGTCTGCATTCCACTCGGCCGTCCGCATCGGTGCGTCGGTGGCGAGCAGACGCAATACCAACACCTCACACCCCGGATCCAAGCTGAGCAATTGGGGCTTCAGGGTGCGCACCACGCGCTGGACCTTCTCGTGGTCGCCACGTGCTTGCGCTTCATGCAAGGCTGCCAGCCGCTCCGGTGCTTGCTTGCGGAACATGGCCACCACCATGGGATCCACGACAAGTGGTGACTCGGGGATGGGCGCGATGGCTGGATTCTCCTCCACCGCCACAGCAGGCACGACCGGTGGTACAGGTATGGCGATCTCACGCACCCGGTTCTGGTACCGTTCGGTCAACCCGGAAACTTCAGCACGCAAGGCCGCAACTTCCTCGCGATGGCGCTGAAGCAAGCTTCGGTTCTTGAACAGCACGACCACCAGGACCGTGATGGCCAGGACGAGAACGGCCAGCCCCACCCACATCCACGAATCGGCATTCTCCTGGGCCTCGCTCACGCGGTCCTCGGCATCGCGCAAGCGCGCCTCGCTGGCTTTGGAGAGGCTGTCGCGTTCGGCAGCAGCCAAGCGCTCCAACTCCGCGAGCCGAGTAATCCCAGCTGAAATCTCCGCCGCTTGCTGCGCGGCGCTTCGCTGAGCGAGGAGCATCGCTTCTTCATAGGCCTTGCGATGATCACCGCGCGCCGCCAATGTTCGTGCAAGCGCCTCGTGGGCAGCTATGCCTTCCTGCAAAAGTCCGAGGCTGTCCGCCAATGCGGCTGTCTGCGCGTACAGATCTTGAGCGTCCTTCGGCTTGCTGATCGCGGCTAGGGCCATGCGGGCTTGGATCGCAGCCGTGGGATCACCTAACGAATCGGCCTTCGCGACGGCTGCCCGGTGCTGGACCAGCTCCTCTTTGAGCGACCCGGAAGGCACAGCAGAGGACTGAGCCGGACTGAGCCCGTGCAGTAGAAGACAACCAATGACCACGAACACCACACGCGACCGGGCACTTGAGCGGACCATGCTGCGAAACTACTCGTGGATCAACGCGGTTTGGTCACGAATCGTGCGGTGACCCGGCTGCGTTGTTCGATCAGCACCTCCTTGCCCATTAAGAGCTCCGTGAGGGTGGCCTCGTCGAAATGGCGAACCGTGAGCAGCTCGCAGCCGTCGTTGTAGCGGACCTCATACTCCTTGCCCAATGCCTCGATCAGGTCCCGTGAACGTGGACTGTCGTCGACGACCACGGTGAAGGCCACGGCGCTGTTCTGCATAAGATCGATGCGCACGTTGCGTTTGGCGAAGAGACTGAAGATGGCGCCAAGGTTCTCCTCCACGATGAAGCTGAGGTCGCGGGGCGTGATGCTGATGAGCAGCTGGTTGGGCTTGACGATGAACGACGGGATCAGCGTATCGTGATCAGTGGCCTCGCTGATGACACTACCCGGCGCGCTGAGTTCGATGAACGAACGCACATACAAAGGGATGTGCTTGCGTTGCAGGGGCTGCAAGGTGCGCGGGTGGATGACGCTGGCACCGAAATAGCTGAGCTCGATCGCTTCCTTGTAACTGATGTGTTCCAGCAAGCGCGTGTTGGGGAATCGCTTCGGATCCGCATTGAACATGCCAGGAACATCCTTCCAGATGGTGACGCTCTCGGCATCCAGTGCATACGCGAAGATGGCGGCGCTGAAGTCGGACCCTTCGCGTCCAAGGGTCGTGGTATCGCCATCTTCCGTGCGGCCGATGAAGCCCTGGGTGATGATCCGCACGGGGCCATGCTCGAACGATGGCAGGTGCTTCTCGCAGTTGTACGCGAGCATGTCCCACTTCACATTTGCCGCCCGATGACGCTCATCCGTGGTGATGATGGTTCGGGCATCGACCCACTGGTTCGTGATCCGTACTCCGTTCAAGTGCGCGCTCACGATGGTGGTGCTCCATAGCTCCCCGAACGCGACGATCATGTCGTAGTAGTGATCGACGTCGAACGTTACCGGTTGCGTCAACAAGGCGCGCAGTGCGTGGAACAGATCCTCCAAGGCCACGCGGGAAGGCCCATCATCCGGAGCCACTTCGCGCAAGATGCCGAAGTGCAGGTCCGCAAGCAAATCCACCTTGGGCAAGGCATCTCGTCCATCGACATATGCCCATACCACCTCCTCCAAGGCATTGGTCGTCTTGCCCATGGCGCTCACCACGACCAGCACATCATCCAACGCGAAGTGCTTAAGCACCTCCGCTACGTTGCGCACTCCAGCGGCATCCTTGACGCTGGCCCCCCCGAACTTGAAGATCTTCATTCCCCCCCGTTTGAATTCGCGGCGCGAAGATGCGGAACAACAGCCATGTCCGTCCAAAGACTATCGGTCAGTGGTCAATGCGACGAGCGCGTCCTTCTCCAGCGAACCGTTCCACCACTCCTTGGCATAGTTGGCACCGAACCGGTCGTAGAACCGTTGGGCATCCACGTTCCAATCGAGCACCTGCCAAAGCATGCCGCTGTAGTCCTTCTCCACAGCATAGGCCGCGCATTGCCGGAAGAGCTTCTCACCGATCCGCATGCCCCGCGCGCTTTCGGTGACCACGATATCTTCCAGGTAAAGCCTGCGACCCTTCCAGGTGGAGTACCTTTCGTAGCAAACGGCCATCCCGACGATAACGCCTTCGGACTCGGCCACCCAGCCCACCCAGACGGGATCCGATCCGAAACCCGCATCTCGCATGTGATCCACGGTGACCGTGACCTCCTGTGGTGCGCGCTCGAACAGGGCCAGTTCATGTACGAGCTCGAGCATCCGGGGCACATCACGCGCTTCGGCGCGGCGAATGACGTTGTTCATGCGCACAAAGGAAAGGCCGCCGCATCTTTGCACCATCGCCTCCGCTAAAGCACCGGCGAGCAACACATGGCCGAGATCAAGACCCTTTCCGAGTTCATCGTCGAACGTCAAAGCGAATTCACCGGTGCGACTGGTGATCTGAGCTCGTTGCTCACCGCCTTCCGCTTGGCGGCCAAGATCGTGAACCGCGAGGTGAACAAGGCCGGCTTGATGGCCGATATACTAGGCGCGGAAGGCACCGAGAACGTGCAGGGCGAAGCTCAGCAGAAGCTCGACGTTTATGCCAACAACCTCTTCATCCGCATGATGAAGACCCAGGGTGCGGTGTGCGCCGTGGCCAGCGAAGAGAACGACGACATCGTCCACTTCGACAATGGCGGCAAGTACGTGGTTACGATGGACCCGCTGGATGGCAGCAGCAACATCGATGTGAACGTGAGCATCGGCACCATCTTCAGCATCTACCAACGGGTGAGCACGGGCCCCAAGGCCACGCTCGAGGATTTCCTGCAACCGGGTAGCGCCCAAGTGGCAGCTGGCTACATCGTTTATGGAAGTAGCACCATGCTCGTTTACAGTACCGGACACGGTGTGAACGGCTTCACGCTGGACCCAAGCATCGGCACCTTCTGCCTGAGCTATCCGAACATGAAGACACCCGCCGACGGCAAGATCTACTCGATCAACGAAGGCAATTGGTTCGAGTTCAGCGATGGCGTGCGCACTTACATCGATGCCTGCAAGCGCAAGAAGATGAGCGCGCGTTACATCGGCAGTTTGGTGGCCGACTTCCACCGCAACCTCTTGAAGGGCGGCATCTACCTGTACCCCGGTACCGAGAAGGCACCGAACGGGAAGCTGCGTCTGCTCTACGAAGCGAATCCGCTCGCCTTCTTGGTGGAACAAGCCGGCGGCAAGGCCACCGATGGCACCAAGCGCATCCTGGACCTCAAACCCACGGAGCTGCACCAGCGCTGCCCGCTGTACATCGGCAGCAGCAACATGGTGGATGCCGCCATGACGAGCTAGTCCACCAACACGTCCCGCACCCGTGCGTCGCCTGCTCCCCTTCCGAACAGCCGGGTGGGTGTTGATCGCTCTCCTTGGGGCGGCTTGTGTTTTCCAACTCTTCGTGTTGGCTGGTTTCATTCCGACAGAAATGGTCTGGGGTGGAAGACTGGCCAATGCGGAAGAACGTACCGTCGGAGCGACCGTCTCGCTGTCCACATTGATCCTCATGATCAGCGTGGTGGTCCTTCGACTGAAGGCGTCCAGCGTGCGGGGGCAGATCATAGGTCGTTATGGAGCCTGGGCCATGGTGCTCTTGTTCGCATTGAACACGGTGGGCAACCTGTTCGCCCTGGACCAACGGGAGACGTGGATATTCACGCCCATCACCGCCCTTTCGGCCTTACTGGCTTGGCGTGTTGCCTTGGGGGAAGGGAAGTCTTGATCCCAGCGTCCTTGGATCGTTCAATTGCGATCGGATCACGATCTTCGACCACCTGATCAACTCTCCCATGATCTACCACAAGAACCACCGTGTATCGTTCGTCGCGATGCTTTGCTTCGCTGTTTGCGCAGGCCTGAACAGTTGTTCACCAACCCCTCAAGAGTCCAAGCCGGAGGAACCACAGGCCATGGCTGTCGCAGTGGACCAGATCGAACGCGGCAAATACCTCGTGGAGATCATGGGGTGCAACGATTGCCACTCGCCCAAACTGATGGGACAGAACGGGCCGTACCTGGATCCTGACCGTGTGCTGAGTGGCTACCCTGCCGACCGACCGCTGCCACCGGTGCCCGCGAATGCCGAGGCCTGGGCCTTGATGACCATGGACCTGACCGCCGCCATTGGTCCTTGGGGCACGACGTTCGCGGCGAACATCACCAGCGATGAGAGCGGCATCGGCAACTGGACCGAGGAACAGTTCGAACGTGCGCTGAAGAAGGGCTTGTACAAAGGCTTGGAAGGCTCGCGCCCACTGCTACCGCCCATGCCGTGGCAGAACTACGTGAACATGAGCAAGGAGGACGTGAGCGCAGTGTTCGCCTATCTGAAGAGTACCAAGCCCGTGGCCAATTTGGTGCCTGCACCTATAGCACCCGGTGGGCCTGTCCAGTAAGCTTCGATCAAGTAGCGATCAGCCTATCGCGTTCAGGGCTATTCCACCAAGAGCTGGCTCAACAAGGCGCGTACCGCCAGGTGTTCAGCCCACGTGGAGATCCGGTACTCGGTACGCGCCGTGAAGTTGATCACGCGGCCCAGATCGTCCGTGACGCCGAATGCGACAGGCCGGCCTCCACTGAAAGCCATGGCCACGTGGGAAAGCCCGGGCAACGCGCCGTAGGTATGCCGTTGTGGACGGTATTCGGCCATGGCCTCGCGCACCACCTCCAGTTCGGAACCTTTCAGGGTGCGATGTGTGGCTTCCTGCTGATGCAGCTGCCACGCCAACGCATTGGCTCTTGCCGATGAGTAGGTGCCCATCGGAACACGCTTGTACACATGGATGCTGTCCATAGGCTGCGCGGAAAGAGCGAGACTGAGCAACACCGGGATGGCCAACGCGAAGGATCGCATGGCACAAAGGTACCGGCGGGAAGTGCGAGTTTGCCGCGTGGGATCGTAGCAGCGCGCCGCCGGGTCTTGCGGCGGACGCAGAGTACAGCGCAGACCCTGCGTGGCGATCGGCAAGCACGACGTCCGTACCATGGGGAGTGCCGCGCGGCAATGATGGTGGTGGATAGCCGCGAACCGTTCCGACCTTTGATCGAACCATGGGCACGGAGCCGTGTACTGCATGCACGAACTCCCTTCCCACAGCCCTAGAGCTCCCGCATGATCGCTACTGCTCAAATCACCTCTTCAGTAAGCCGTCAGGAACTGTTGACACCGATCTAGACGAGCAGCGAACTCCCCGGGGCAGAAATTGGCCTAGGATCTGGTCTGTCTCGCGATCGAACTTCAAGCATCCCCCACTAAAGCCTGAACTTTACATCCATGTCCCTGCGAACCACGCTCCTCTGCATCCTCTTCCTTGGTGCGATCACGCTACCCATTCAAGCCCAGCAATGGCAGTTGGTCGCGCCCATCAGGGACGACGACCGGTTGGGAGACATGAAGATGATCGACCCGGTGACAGGCTTCATGATCGATGACCAGCACGGTGGCATCTTTTCCACGCGCGACGGAGGCGCGCATTGGGACCGCAAAGCGAACAACTTCGGCGCCGTCGGCATGCCCCGTGCCTTGTGGATGTGGGACGCACAACGCGGGGTGATCGCTGCGAACGGTGGCAGGATCTATCGCACCAACGATGGCTTCGACAGTTTCCTGCCGACGGTGACGATCATCGGTGTGGCGATCGGTAATTGCACGGCGATCCATTTCGTGAACGATACGCTTGGATTCGTCGGGACCTCCACCGGGAAGATCTTTCGCACCGAGGATGCGGGCTTGACCTGGACCTTGCAGAACAGCGGCATCACAGCCCAACTCGAACGTTTCTTCTTCGTGGATGATCAACTCGGTTTCGCGGTGGCCGCGCAGTACATCCTACGCAGTACCGATGGTGGAAGCACGTGGGAGCAATTGCCCACACCCGAACTGGTGAACATCAAGGACCTCCATTTCTGGGATGCCATGAACGGGATCGGCGTGGGCGCGGTGGGGGTGATCCTGCGCACCGTGGATGGTGGCGATACCTGGTCATCGGTCACCTCCCCGACCACGTATACCATGAATGACCTCGAAGTACAAGGCAACACGTTGATCGCCTGTGGTGCATTGAGCCGCATCATACGCAGTACCGATGGCGGAGCTACTTGGACGGTGCAGAACTCCGACAACCGCGAACGCTTTTCGCTCAGTTTCACACCGGCAGGCGTAGGCCTGATGGGTGCTTCGGGCATCGTTTACCGTTCGCTGGACATGGGTGCAACGTGGAACGTGGTACACGTGGGCACACCGAACAGCTTGACCAGAATGAGCTTCGCGAATGACCAGATCGGGGTTGTTGCCGGCACCATGGAAGGCGTGCGAACGATCGATGGCGGCAGGCATTGGGCCGCGTCGGATGTGATCGGTCTCGGCGTTCATCTGAGGTCCGATGGCGCCGGTTCATCGGGCGGTGGTCTCGGGGTGAATACGCGAACCGGCGATTTCTACGCAACGGTCCAGAACGGACCTTCAGGATCGCGACCGCAAGTGGTGATACGCTGCACGCATTCCTTCTCGCCCACCACCTACATCGTGGCAGGCGGCAATTTGAACGGCGGATTCTACCGGACCACCAACGGTGGCAGCAGCTGGACCTACACACCCGCCGGCAACCCTTACGACATGTTCTTTCCAACGGAAACCACCGGATACGCTGTGGGCGAAGGAACCAGCTTGTACAAAACAACGGATGCCGGGATCACCTGGACCGACCTTGGGCCACTGGTGAGTGCAGGACAGGTCACGCTCTTCTTCCTGGATGAACAGCGCGGGTGGACAGGACTGCATAGAACCACGGATGGCGGGCAAACATGGACCCTCATGAGCGGTACGCCACAATCCACAGTGGCCGTCTTTTTCACAGATGCCGATACGGGCTATGCGGTCGCGTCATCCGGGCAGACCGTGCGAAGCGTGGATGGTGGAATAACGTGGGACAACAACTATATCTCCGAAGTTCCGAATGCGTCCTTCAGCGATGCGGCCTTCGTGGATGGCACATTGATCGGTGTCGCGAACGGCGGCGATATCTTCCGGGCGCAGATCGGCTGCCCGGAGACCGCGTTCGTGCCAGCGATCCAGCAGGTCGGCACCTACCTCTGCGCTCACACCTTCGGCACGGCGCAGTGGTTCCTGAACGGTGAGCCCATTCCGGATGGCAACGACCTATGCGTGGAGGCCGCCTCACCAGGCAACTACCATGTGGTCGTTACCGAAGGCCCTGGTTGTGTTTCGGCGCCATCGGCCACCGTGCAGGTGATCACCACAGCCGTTGGGGCTAACACGATCGAAGACCTGCGCATCGCACCGAACCCGACAACTGATATCCTGCGCATTACGCGCACCCAAGGCACAGCAGCGGAGATCACGGTGTTCGATACACAAGGCCGCACCGTGCTGCGTGACCGCGTGATCGACACCACGCACCACCTCGATGTCCGCGCGCTGAAACCGGGCATCTACATACTGCGGATCAATACCGGGAACGACATCCAAAGCTCCCGCTTCGTGAAAGAGTGATGAAGTCCGCGCTGGCGAACGACCTCCTCCCCTTACATGGGGATGTCGGCAGCACCGAACCGACTGCTGCTCCGCTGTAAAGAGCGTTGAACAAGGCGGGTTTCAAGCTTCATCTGCACATAGAGCAACAGGCCTTGGAACCCAGAGGTGCCACCGGTCGGTAGTGCGACCTAACGGTTACGCTTGCGCCGACCGACGAGGCTCTGTCTCAAGGCAGAGCCACGCGGGAGCTGCCCGATGATCATGACCGATGCACTCGGGTGTACCAGCGCGCTTACGGGTGCAGTTTGGCAGACCTACCGGCAGGTCTTCACCTGGCGCGCGTCCAGGATCCCCTGGGCGTGGAGGTCATCCGGCTGCTGAAGGAGTGAGAACCAGTCGCATTAAGGCCGTGTGAAGCGACTGTTTCACGATCGGTACTTGGTCTTTCGCAGGTTCTGTGCAACTTCGTGCCTACCCGGACGAACCATCGTCCGGCCTCACGAGCATGAAGCGTACGGTACGTGCCCCGGAAGACAACTCCACCGGAACACCCTTCACCCCCGGTGTGGAAGCCGGCGGGTTCATTTTCATCAGCGGTCAGATCTGCCAGGTCTTCAACACCAAACAGCTGAAGAAGGACAGCATCGCGGAGGAGACCCAGCAGGTGATGGAGAACCTCGGTGGTGTACTGAAAGGTGCTGGCTTAGGCTACGAGCACTTGGTGAAATGCACCATCTACATCACCAACCTGCAGTACTACGCGGAGGTGACGCGCGTGTACCAGACCTTCTTCACGCAAGGTGATCCACCGGCTCGTGAGACCGTAGGCGTACACGAGCTCCCACGCGGCGTGAACGTGATGATCAGCGCCATTGCCGTTCGCGGTTGATGAGCGCGCACATGTGAACATCCGGGCGCACCACCCGCCGATCAGACCGGTTGGCGGAACAACTCCTGGATGCTCGTGAGTTGTGTGAGCTCGGTCTTGTTCGTGTGACCGTACGCGTCGGAGATGGCTGCTGCCGTTTCCAACACGAGCGCCTTCAAGGATGCATCGAAATGCCTGCCGTGATCGCGGTACGCATCCCTGAAACGCTGAAGTGCTTCGTTGGCGTCCACGTTGTTGTCGTTAGCATAGTCGAAGCTCATCGTGATATACTCCGCCGCATCCACACCGAACTCATCGCGGCTTGATTCGAACGGCATCCAGCGCTCCTCCACCAATCGTTTCAAGGCCTCCACTTCGACCTTGCGCACCTGGCCATCGCCGGCGGCTACGCTGTAGAAGAGGAAGCCCAGGTTCGTATAGATGTCCACGTAGGTCTCTGCAGTGCTCATACTTCAAAGCTAGTCCATGCGCCGGGGGAACCGATGACCATGGTCAGTCTTGATGAACGAACTTTGGCCTTACCCCATGGCCCTCACGACCTACCTCCTCCTCTTCCGCGGCGTAGGCGGCGCCACCAAACTGCCCGTTGGTCCCTTGAAGGAAGCCTTGACCAAAGCGGGCTTCAAGAACGCCACCACTTACATCAGCAGTGGGAATGCGTTGGTGCGGAGTGCGCTGTCGCGGGAAGAGACGATCGCCAAGGTGGCCGCCCTCTGCAAGAAGAAGTTCGCGTTCGACAAGGCCATCTTCGCTCCCACCGCTGCGGAATGGAAAGCTGTGATGGACAGCAATCCGTTCGTGAAAGCAGCCGCTACACCATCCCTGTTGCATGCCGCACTGTTGGAGGGTACGCCGACACCAGCAGCCATGAAAGCACTGCTTGCCGTAGCCGTGGAAGGCGAGCAATTGAAGGTGGTGAAGGGCGGTCCTTCTGAACTATTCGGAGGATACGACGTAGCCTACATCCATACACCGTCCGGCTTCGGAACCTCCAAGCTGGCCGCCAAATTCGACAAAGGCCTTGGCGTGGTGAACACCGCACGCAACTGGAACTCAGTGGTGAAGCTGCACGAATTGGCGCAGGAGTTGGAGAGGCTAGGTTGAACACTTGCTGTTCGACGGAAAGCCTCCGACTTCACGGACCTGCCTGCATAGCCACCATTCAGGGACGCGCATCCCCACTCTCCTTGCCTTCAGCGATCTTCTCTGCAGTCTCTTCGTGGTCCGCAGGCGTGGCTTCCAAGGCCGCTGAATCGTCCTCCAAGCGCAACACGACGGACATGGAGATCGGGAAATGATCGGAACCCACGCCGCGCTCCACACGCATATCCACCAACCGGAAATGTGGACTCACGAAGAGGTGGTCCAACGGCCAGCGAAAGAACGGATAGTATGCGTGGAAGGTGTTGAACATGCCACGCCCCCGTCGTGGATCGAGCAACCCTGAGGTGCGCAGGAACAACCGTGTCGTGTGCGACCACGCCACATCATTGAGGTCGCCGCATACGATGACCGGATGTGGACAACCCCCGGCTTCCCGACCCACCATGAGCACTTCCGCATCGCGCTCGGTGCTCTCCGGATTCTCCTGCGGCACGGGCGGGGTCGGATGCAACCCGAACAATCGGATCAGTCGACCACGGTAACTGATGTCGACAATGATGGAAGGTACTTCCCGGTCGATGAGGTAGCGCACCTCCTGGTGTTCGATCGGCAGCCGTGAATAGAACAACAAGCCATAGGTATTGCCGAGCGGTACTTCAATCCGGTGCGGCCACTGCTCCATCGCATCCTTCAAGCCAGAGCGCCAACCCTCATCCGTTTCCAATAACAAGATGATGTCCGGGTCGCGATGATGCACCAACGCGGCCATGCGGTGGTACCGGGTATTCGTCTGAAGCACATTGCAGACCAGCAAGCGGAGGGGTCGCTCGCCCGGTGAAGGACTGGCGCTAGCCACCATCTTGGCACCCAGCTGTGTATAGGGGAACACCAGCCAGACCAGAAAACCGGCACATACGAGGAGCGCAATGGCCAACGCCAGGTCCACCACATCGAAGAGATCTCTTGACTGTGCCCCGATGAACAAGCCGAAGCCTACGAGCGCCAACTTTTGACTACGCGGGTAATCGAACACCCGAACGGTCCAATGGTCACTTCTGATGAACGGGACCAATACGGAAACGACCAACAGCCAGCCGAGCACACGGTAGGTCCAAAGCAAGATCTCCATCGGTCCGAATGCGCGTAGCCTGCGCGTGTGGTCGGGGTGAAGGTACTGCGCGGTAATGCGCGTTCCAGTCTACAGGTCGCCCGATAGCCCGTAACTGACGGAATGAACTTAACATACCCCACGAGCATGGTGATAGTTCCGATGGACCCGAGATCGGTATATCCTTGTTCAGCCACAGGTATAGACCTGCCACCATGAACGAGCGAGCAACACTACCGCCCTTTGTTAACGATTGGTTCCAAGGACAGGGCTTCAAGCAGGTACACTTCTCAGGTCCCATCGAACGCATCACCACGCTCAAAATGGGCCACTTGTTGGTGTACAAGCTCCGAGAACGGCCGGATCATTTCACCTTCTACAAGGAAGCTACCGGCGGTTCGTTGATCGTCTTCGAGGTTTCTTCGAAAGAGGGCAAGGTTCGTTACACCGGCTATTGCCCGCAACTGCTCTTCGGCATCTGGGAACGGAAGATGAGCTTCAAAGCGGATGCTGGCATGCTCGCCACTTACCGGAAGGAAGGCTTCGAAGTGGCGCAGCGTTTCAAACGGATGTTGGAAGAGCGGGGGCTGTGAGGGGTTCATCACCTGTCTGAAGAAGACAGGTGGACTGACCGTAGCTTTGCACCGTTCCCGAACCCGATGCCCGGAATTGCCGGTGTCGGGTTTCGGGCATTTTGGCGTCCATGAGTTCCATCGAGTCTAAGTGTATCAGCGGGACATACTGGGAGCGGTTGCTTCTTATCGCAATGCCCATCCCTCTGGTGATGTTCGGGGCTTTGCTGTTCAAAGATCCGTCCAACATTTCGTGGGAGATCTGTCTCATCATTGTTCTCGTTATCCTTCTCGTTTGGGTCGTCGACTCCGAGCCACTCAGGAGGTACCACACTGTACCACTCTTTGATGGCGATGTGTTAGCGCTGAATGATAAGGCGTTACCTCCATCAAGCATTCTCAGCATCACTCCTCTGACGCGCTATCGACCGCGCAGTACACAGTTATTGGAAGTGACCTTCAGGACTAATGATGGGAACAGAACGGTACATATACTGTCGAAACCTGATCTCGTCCCATTTGGCTTGTTCACCTCCGTGCCGAAAACTCTTCGACTTCTTCTGAAGTCCCATCCCGAACTCCGCAAACGAGTTCAACCTGAACGCATCATCTGACCGCCTTGGCTTCACTGACCTCCCTCCCCGACCTCCTCACCCTCTACCGCAACGACCCACGCGTCGCGCGCATCGCCGAAGGCCTGCAACCCGATTCCGCACGCGTGCAGATCGCGGGCACCATCGGTTCGGCACAAGCGCTGATCGCCGCATCGGTCATCGATCGCACCCCGGGCGTGCACGTCTTCGTCCTCACCGACAAAGAAGAAGCGGCGTACTTCATCAATGACCTGGAGGCCTTGCGCGGCATTTCGCGCACCGTGGACCAAACCGGCAAACCTTCTGCCGACCGCAAGCACGACGACCTGTTCTTCTACCCGGCGCCCTCACGCTCCGCCTACGACAGCGAAGGCCACCACGACGGGGAGCGCGTCACGCGGACGGAAGTCTTGGAGGTGTTGATGAAGCAGCGTGAAGGTGATGATCAGCGCCACAAGTCGTTGGTGATCGTCACCTATCCCGAGGCATTGGTCCCCTTGGTGGTGGCGAAGGAGGTGATGCAGAAGAACACCCTCGCGATCAAACGCAACGAGGAGCTGCCGATCGACACGCTGCAAGAATGGCTGGAGGAGACCGGCTTCACCCGCGTGGAGTTCGTGTATGAGCCGGGGCAGTTCAGCATCCGCGGCGGCATCGTGGACGTGTTCAGCTACGGCAACGACAAGCCCTACCGCATCGAGCTATACGGCGACACCGTGGAGAGCGTGCGCCGCTTCGATCCGCAGGACCAGCTCACCGTGGAACGGTTGGCCGAAGCCGTGATCGTGCCCGACCTACAGGATGAGGATGCCGCCCGCCAACAACTCTTCTTCGCGCAATTGCCAGAGAACGCGACCATCTGGTTACGCGACCTGCAAGCCATCGGCGATGCGGCCAAGAAGCAATTGAAGCTGCTCAGTGAAGCCTACGAACGGCTGCCGGACAAGGACCACCATGCCAAGCCAAGCGAGCTGCTCGCCACGGATACGGAGTTGATCAAGGGGACGCTGGGGTTCCGGAAGGTGTTCTGGGGAAAACAGGGTGAATGGTCGATGGTGAATGGTGAATGGGAAAATGCCGGCTCAGGGCCATTCACCAACTCCCATTCGCCATTCACCGATCCACCAAGCGAGCAAACGCGCAAGACCGACCACCATGCGCAAACCTCCGTCGATTTCGCCCACCGCCCCCAGCCCACCTTCGCGAAGGAATTCAAAGTCCTCAGTGGCGACCTGCACAACAAGCAGAACGCGGGCTACACCAACCTGATCGCCTGCAACAGCGCGAAGCAGAGCGAGCGCCTCTACTCGATCTTCAACGACATGGAGCACGAGGTGGCCTTCACGCCGCTGGTGCTCGATCTGCACGAAGGCTTCATCGATCCCGAGTTGAAGCTGGCGCTCTACACCGACCACCAGATCTTCGAGCGCTACCACCGCTACCGGCTGAAGGAGGGCTTCCGCAGGAACGCGCAGGCGCTCACGCTGAAGGAACTGACGCAGCTGAAACCCGGCGACCTGGTGGTCCACATCGATCATGGTGTAGGTGTGTTCAGTGGACTGGAGACGATCGATGCCGGCGGCAGCATGCAGGAAGCGATCCGCCTGAAGTACCGCGACAACGACATCCTCTACGTGGGCATCCACAGCCTGCACCGCGTAAGCAAGTACAGCGGCGAGGAGAGCGGGAAAGCACCGAACATCAGCAAGCTCGGCAGTCCGGCGTGGAAGAACCTGAAGGAGAAAACGAAGGCAAAGGTGAAGGCGCTGGCCTTCGACCTGATCAAGCTTTACGCGCAACGCAAGAGCAAGCCGGGCTTCGCATTCCAGCCGGACAACTACCTGCAGCACGAACTGGAAGCGAGCTTTATCTACGAGGACACACCCGACCAGCTGAAGGCCACGCAGGACGTGAAACGCGACATGGAAAAACCCACGCCGATGGATCGTCTGGTCTGCGGCGATGTCGGTTTCGGGAAGACGGAAGTCGCGATCCGCGCGGCGTTCAAGGCGGCGTGCGACGGCAAACAAGCTGCGGTGCTCGTGCCCACGACGATCCTCGCCTTGCAGCACTGGAAGAGTTTCTCGGCGCGGATGAAAGGCATGCCGGTGCGCGTGGAGTACATCAACCGGTTCCGCAGCAGCGCGGAGCAAACGCAGATCCTCAAGGATCTCAAGGAAGGCAAGATCGACATCATCATCGGCACGCACCGATTGGTGAGCAAGGATGTGCAGTACAAGGACCTCGGCATCCTCATCATCGACGAAGAGCAGAAGTTCGGCGTGAACGTGAAGGACAAGCTGAAGACCCTGCGCGCCACGGTGGACACGCTCACGCTCACCGCCACACCGATCCCGCGCACGCTGCAGTTCAGCCTCATGGGCGCGCGCGACCTCAGCATCATCAGCACGCCGCCGCCCAACCGTTACCCGGTGAGCACCATGCTGCAACCGTACGATGAGGTGGTGATCCGCGGTGCCATCGAATACGAGCTTTCACGGGGCGGCCAGGTGTACTTCCTGCATGACAAGGTGAAGAATATCGAGTTCATCGCCGACATGATCCGCAAGCTGGTGCCCGGCGCGCGCGTGGGTGTGGGTCATGGTCAGCTGGAAGGCCACAAGCTGGAGGAGGTGATGATGGACTTCATCGAAGGCAACACCGATGTGCTCGTGTGTACCACCATCGTGGAGAACGGCCTCGACATCCCGAACGCCAACACGATCATCGTGAACGAAGCGCAGAATTTCGGCCTTAGCGACCTGCACCAGTTGCGCGGACGCGTGGGCCGCAGCAACAAGAAGGCCTACTGCTATCTGCTCGCCCCCAGTCCGCACCTGCTGCCCGACCTCAGCCGTAAACGCCTGCAAGCCATCGAGCAGTTCAGCGACCTGGGCAGCGGCATACACATCGCCATGAAGGACCTCGACATCCGCGGCGCGGGCGACCTGCTCGGTGCGGAACAGAGCGGCTTCATCAACGACATCGGTTTCGAGACCTACCACAAGATCCTCGAAGAAGCCGTGCGCGAATTGAAGGACCAGCACTTCAAGGACCTCTTCGACGATGCCCAGGAAAGCAGCCACGCCCTGGCCCGCGGATCACGCCGCGACCAGAGCGACGACTGCATCATCGAGACCGACCTCACCATGCTGATCCCCAACAGCTACGTGAGCGAGACCGCCGAACGCCTCGCGCTCTACCGTAAACTCGACGACATCAAGGACGAGACCGAGCTCCAGAAATTCACCGCCGAGATCACCGACCGCTTCGGCGCCATCCCACAACAGGTCACCGAACTCATGGAAGCCATCCGACTCCGCTGGCTCGGCCAACGCATGGGTCTGGAGAAGATGGTACTCAAGAAACAAACGCTGATCGGGACCTTCATCGCGGATCAGAAGCATCCGTTCTTCGAGGGAGAGACCTTCCACTCCGTGTTGCGGGCGGTACAAGCGCAACCTCGGAAATTCAAGGTCTACGAGAAGGCGGGGACGCTTCGGATCAGTGTGCAGGATGTGAAGAATGTGCAGGGGGCGAAGGTGGCGTTGGAATCCGTTGTTGGGGTGAAGGAGGTGGTGTAGGGCACATCTCATCGCAACTGGCGCATCCCTTTCGGAAGTGCGCGTATGTCAATGTATTCCTTGACCAGCGAGATGAACATTCCCTCGAATACTGTTCAGATACAGTTCGCAACGGTTTGGCAATGTCTCGACCTTCTCCGCCGAGGAGCGCATAGGCAAATGTGCCTTGCTGGCGCCATCTGCAAGAATTGACCGCCACCTATGAGCGCATGATCGGTTCTTTAGGGAAGCGATCGGCGTGGATGCTGAACGGGCCGGTGGCTTGCGCTGAACGGTCTACTTCTTCTTCGCCTTCACGCTGGCAACAGCGAGCGGGTTGAAGTCCAGACAGAGCTGCACCCAAGCCGCAAGGTCATTTTCTTCCGCGAAACCCTGCGACAACACATACACATACCCCTTCATGGGCTTGCCGGTGAAGTCCATCTCGCGGCAGCCCTTGCGTTTGAGCGCTTCTGGATAGACTTCGGGGCCGATGCGCGCCATCAATTTGTCCTTCTCCACACCCATGCACATCTTACCGTGCACCATGAAACAAAGACCGCCCATCATGCGCCTTTCTTCGTAGTGCACACGTTGCCGGTCCAGGATATCGCGGATGCGGTCGGCGAGATTCTCGTCGTACGCCATGGTCACGAATGTACGATCGTTGCCGAGTATGGTCACGTCCCGTCACAGAACCGATCGATCTTCCTTGGACCGATTTAGATTCATTGCCCCAACCACACCAAAAATGAACAGCAATACCAACAGCCTGAACTGGTTCGAAATCCCCGCAACGGACATCAAGCGCGCGAAGAAATTCTACGAGGCAGTGTTCAACGTCACGATGGAAGAGCTCGACATGGAAGGCACGAAGATGGCCATGTTCCCCTTGCAACCCGGTAATGGGAAGGCGAACGGCGCGGTGTGCCAGAGCGAGATGCACCGGCCCAGCAAGGATGGGTGCATCATCTACCTGAACGCCGACCCGGACCTGAACGATGCGCTGGGCCGCGTGGAGAAGGCCGGTGGCCAAGTGACCCTGCCCAAGACGGACATCGGTGAGAATGGCTTCATGGCCTTCTTCGTGGATAGCGAAGGCAACCAGATGGCGATGCACAGCAATGCGTAACCATGATGGAAAAGCGCACGAAGGATAAGCCGTGGCAGTTGAAGACACCACCCGGGACGTCGGCATACACGATGCACATAGAGGAGAAGGATGGCAAGGAAGTGCTGGTCTGCACGGTAGGCAAGACCGTGTTGCTCTACGACATCCGATGCATCAACGACCTCCATGCGATGCTGAAGAAGCACGGCGATTGGATGGAACTGGGCGGTGCTGACGAGCAGAAGCCCGTGAAGGAAGGCACGGTGGAAGCGTGGGGCCGAAGCGCAACGAACCCGGTCAAGGGTTGGTATGGCTTGAAGAAAGGCCTGCGCGGACGTTTCGGTGTATACCTACCGCCATTGATGGAAGCGCTCGGCTTTGCTGAACTGACGCACGAGGCGAAAGGGAACAAGATGAGGGCGACGTGATGCGTGCGATCTCCGCTCCGTGAACCACTAGGACATCGAGGCACTGCGGATGCGGTCAAATCGTTACCGACGCAGGCTCATCGTCAGCTAATCCAGCACCGCCCCCAGCACTTCATCCTCCCGCTTGTACGGCTTGAAGAAGCGCTCCTCGCGTGTGGCCGTTCCTTCTGGATCGTAGTCCACGCGCACGCCAATGAGCTGGCCTTGGGGATCGAGCCGGGTGATCTGCTTGATCGCTGGCGTCAGCTCCATGGCGCTCCAACGCCGACCCCTGCCATGCATGACCAAACGCTGGAACGAAGGGTGGTAGGTGAATTGAAGGTGGTCCTGCTTGTCGGTCGCATAGCCGAAGAAGTCCACCGGGCGATCATCGGTGTACACCACACGCATGGAGTCGTAGCTGGCCCGGATCTCCAGGTGATCGTAGCGGGCCATCCTCGCGTGAAGCTCCGGGCCGAAGTGCTTGTATCCGTTGGAGAATCGTTGCTCGGCACTGGCGGCCGTGCCAGCAGGCCACGGCGTGCTCAGGTAGTCCTTGTAGTAGATCCACGCGCCTTCCTTCCTGTACTGCACCAAGGCATGTGAGCCGGGGATCTGTTGCATGGACTGTTCGAATGGGAAGAACCGCGACTGTCGCACAAAGACACCCTCCTCAGGGCGTGGTGCACCATCGCGGGCGGTGATGGCGAAGGTGTTGAGCGCAGTGAGCTCGATGTTCTGGAACCACTGTAGTCCCTCGGGATTGTGGATACGCTCCTTGCCTGCTGCGATCAAAGAGCCTTCTTCGGTGAAGACCTCAGTGAAGACCGTGGCGGAATCGATCGGAGTGCGCACATGGTGCAAAGCCTTCTCGTGGTCGATGTTGGTCTTGGTGACGGCCTGTCCGTTCTTGAAGAGGATGGTCTCGATCACCCGCCCTTCGCGGTCGTAACGTGTGCGGATGCCGTTGAGCTTGTCATCGCGCCAGTGCTCGGTGCGGCAGAGTTTGTCGGTGCCCTTGTAGTACTCCTTCCAGCGCCCGGAGCGTTTGCCATGCTCGAAGTAGCCCACAATCCATGGCAGCGTGCTTGAATAGTTCTGGATCCATTGACCATGCAGTTCGTTGAGCGTCCCCTCGCCGGAACACCAGACCTTGTCTTTGTCTTCTCCTTCGAAGTAGCGAACAACACGCTCGGGCTTCTGTGGCACTTCGTACTTGTTGGGTAGCAGGAAGGCATCGGGCATGTAGTAGTCGTAGGCGCCTTGGATCAACTTCAACTCTTCCAAGCTGAAGCCCGAAGCCTGTTGCCAGGCAGCAAGGCCCGGCTCCTCGATCTCGCGCACCCAGGCGTAGTTGTTCGCGGCAGCGATGCGGCGTGCCATGGCCGCTTCACCGGTATGCCGCATCAAGTATCCGACAGCGCAATAGGTATCGTGCTCGTCGATGAAGACAGGGATGCGCTCCTGCCGGTAGTAGTTGATGGGGAAACGACCTTGGCGTGCGTAGTCGGCGAGCACGGCAATGAGTTCCTCGCGGGATGTGCGTTGATCCTGGTTCAGGTGATCAAGCGGTGCTTCATTCAACACCACCTGCACTTCCGCGAGATGCGCTCGAACGTAGTCCACATCATTGTGGACGGGCTTGATGGCTTTGCCTTGGAGGTGTTCCGCATGCTTCTCCCAATAGGGATTGAACGTCCGCAGCTGGTCGAAAAGATCGGTGGCACGGGTGGGCGCAGTGATGAGCAGGAAGGCGATGAAGGGCACAAGTGTTCGCATGGTTCCGAGGTTCTGGTATGCAGTACACCGAAGGACCCGATGCGTTCAAGAACGCGGGAGAGACCGGTCCATATGGCATCGGGTCATGTATGATCCGGTGATGGATGACCCAGGTGATCCATGAACGGCGCGGTTCTCATGGTTCGGCATTCGAGCTTTGCATACACCGATCATGAAAGCAGCCCTCGCCACCGCCTACGGAGGCCCCGATGTGATCCGCATTGCCGAAGTGCCAACCCCTATCCCGAAGTCCAATGAACTGCTCATCCGTATCCATGCCTCGGCGGTGAACGCGGCCGATTGGCGGCTGCGGCGCGCCAACCCCTGGTTCGTACGGCTGGTCTTCGGACCGTTCAAACCCCGCAAGTCGATCCTCGGCGTGGTGTTCGCAGGGGAAGTGGTGGAAGCCGGCGCGGAGGTCACCAAATACAGGAAGGGCGACCGCCTCTTCGGCTGGACCAGCATCATGGGACTGGGCGGCCACGCGGAATACATCGCGCTGAAGGAGAACGGCGCCTTCGCCCGCATGCCAGAGGGCAAGTCCTACACCGATGCCGCCGCCATCCCCTTCGGCTTCGGCACTGCGCTGCACTTCCTGCATAAGGCCAGGGTGGGCAAAGGGCAACGCGTGCTCATCTACGGTGCCTCGGGCGCGGTGGGCAGCGCGGCCGTGCAGCTGGCACGGTCCATGGGAGCGGAGGTCACCGGCGTGTGCAGCACCCGCAACGTGGAATTGGTGCGCTCGCTCGGCGCCACCGAAGTGCTGGACTACACCAAGGATGACCTCAATGCCCAGCGCGGTGGCTACGACGTGGTCTTCGAGATCGTGGGCAAGCTGCCGTTCCCTTCGTGCGTTCAGCTCGTACGTTCCGGCGGCACCATCGTCTTGGGCTCCGATCTGCCGACCCACATGCTCAAGCGCGCGTTTTGGGGCAAGGGCGGCAAGCAGGTGAAAGTGATCGCGGGCACCACCGACGCAACAGCAGAAGCCATTCAGCACCTGGCCGCGCTGTGGGAGAACAAGGCCATCCGACCGGTGATAGACAGTACCTTCTCGCTGGAGCGCATCCGCGAAGCGCACGAACGCGCAGAGAGCTGGCGGAAGGTGGGGAGCGTCGCGATATCGCTCCCTTGAAGTTCATCTACAACGCGCTACCTCCAACCTCCGCCGAGCGAACGATACGCATCCACCGTAGCACTCATGCGCTGCTTCTGGGTCTCCACCAGTTCGAAGCGTGATTCCAGGGCATCGCGCTGGGTGAGGAGCACTTCCATGTAATCGGCGCGCGCGCTGCGGAAGAGGTTGTTGGAAATGGTGATCGAACTGACCAGCGCATCCACCTGCTGACTACGCAGCGCATAGCTGTTGCGGAGGTTCTCGATGTTGGACAACTGGTTGATCACCTCCACATAGGCAGCAAGGACGGTGCGTTCGTAATCATACACCGCCTGCATCTGGGCCGCGTTCGCGTTCGCATAGGCCGCCTTGATCGCGTTCCGATTGATGAGCGGTGCGACGAGGTCACCGGCGACATTATACAGCAGCGATGCCGGCATTTCCGTGAGTAGTGCCGCATCGTAGGCGTTCAACCCGACCCCTGCGGTGAGGCGGAGCGCTGGGTAGAAGTTGGCCCGCGCCGCCTTCACATCCAGCTTCGCGGCGCTGAGTTCCAGCTCGGCCCGACGGATGTCCGGTCGGTTCGCCAGCAACTGAGCCGGCACACCTGCGAAGATGCTATCAGGTGCCAGTTCCGCAAAGTCCGCTGAACTCCGGGCCACCAGCTGTGGATAGCGGCCTGCCAGGAAGTTGATGCGGTTCTCCGTTTCGGTGATGCGCTGTTGAAGGTCGAACTGCAGGCTCCTGTTCTTCAATACCTCCGCCTCGAACCGGCGCACCGCCAACTCGGTGACCTTGGCGGCCTGCTTCTCCATCCGCACAATGCCCAACGCATCCTGTTGGATGGCAATGTTGCTCCGGAGGATCTCCAACTGGTTGTCCAAGGCCATCAGTTCGTAGTAGCTGTTGGCGATCTCCGCGACCAGGTTGGTCGTCATGAAGTTCCTTCCTTCCACGGTGCCGAGGTAGCGCATCATAGCGGCCTTCTTCGCGTTGCGGAGCTTCTTCCAGATGTCGAGCTCCCACGAGGCCCGTGCAGCGATCAGGAAGTCGGGCAAGGGCTCCGGAAAGCGTGTCCCCTCAGCGATGTCCAGGTTGTGCTCCACGGCTCCGTTGCGGGTGAACTCGCCCACCTTGTCCACTCCGGCCGCCAGGCCGATGTCCACGAAGGGCAGGTATTCGCCTTTGCGGGCGCGCACCTCGTTCTTCGCGATGTCCACCTCTTGAAGGAGGATGTTCAACTCCTGGTTGTTCGCGAGGGCCGTGTCGATCAAGCTGCGCAGGGCTGGATCGGTGAAGAACTGCTGCCAAGGGACGGCCGAACTGGCCGTGGTGTCGGTGGCGCCATTCGCGTAGGTGGCTGGCGCTTGGGTCCGTGTATCACGCGACTTGAGCACAGGTACACAGGCGCTCAGGCTGAGGAGCGCCAGCACGGCTGCGGCGATAGGCAATTGATCCGGTCGGTTCATTGGTCCTTCTTGCGTTTCAACAGGTCCTTCAACCGCGCATTGAGGCTGCGCACCACTTCCTTGGTCTCCCGCGCTTCCTCGGCGTGACGTACGAACTCCTCGGAGATCGGTTCATCGCGCTCATCACTGATGAGCTTGCGCCCTTTGATCATGGTGGCGAAGACATAGTACAAGCCGGGAATGACCAGCACACCCACCAACGTACCCAGCAGCATGCCACCCAACGCCGATGATCCGATGGTGCGGTTACCGATGGCACCCGCACCGGACGCGACGACCAAGGGGATGAGGCCCGCGATGAAGGCGAAGGAGGTCATGAGGATGGGACGGAATCGCGCCCTTGCCCCTTCGATCGCGGCTTCCAGGACCGTGGCTCCCGTGCGCTGCTTCTGCACAGCGAACTCTACGATGAGCACCGCGTTCTTCCCTAGCAGCCCGATCAACATGATGATGCCGATCTGTGCGTACACGTCATTCGCCAGTCCCATCACCTTGAGCAACAGGAACGAGCCGAGCACACCGACCGGCAAGGAGAGGATGACCACCAAGGGCAGCACGAAGCTCTCATACTGCGCCGCCAGGACCAGGTACACGAAGATCAGGACCACCAGGAAGATCACAATGGCCTCGTTCCCGCGTCGCGCTTCGTCGTAGGAAAGGCCCTCCCATGCGATGTCATAGCCCTTGGGTAAGGTCTCCTTCGCCACTTCCTGGATGGCCTTGATCGCATCACCGCTCGTATAGCCTTCCACCGAAAGCCCACGGATGGTGGCGGAGTTGTACAGGTTGTATCGCGTGATCTCGTTCGGGCCCAAGCGCTTCTCGAAGTGCATGAAGGACGAGTACGGGACCATTTCACCCTCCTCGTTCTTCACGAAGAGACCGGTCAAGTCCGACGGGTAACGCCTGTATTCCGGTGCAGCCTGCGCGAACACCTTGAAGAAGCGCCCGAAGCGGATGAAGCCCTGCTCGTAGGTGCTACCGATGAGGATGTTGAGGTTCTCCACCGCCTTGCCGATGCTGACCCCCTTCTGCATGGCCAAGCCATTGTCGATGATCATCTCGTACTGCGGGAAGTTGGCCGCATAGAAGGTGAACAGTCCGGTGAGCTCCTTGCGCTTGCGCAGCGCGTCCATGAAGGTGTTGTTGATGCGCTCGAACTCGTGGTAGTCCGTTCCGTTGGTCTTGTCGATCATGCGGAGCGAGAATCCTGCCGAGGAGCCGAAGCCCGGGACGGCCGGTGGTTCGAAGTACTCGATCACCGCGCCCAGGTCCTTGGTCCGGTGCTCCAGTTCCTCCATGACCTCGTGCACATCCTTGTCGCGCTCGTGCCAGGGCTTCAGGTCGATCAAGCAGGTACCGGCGTTGGAACCACGGCCCTCGGTCATGATCTCGTAACCGGCCAATGACGAAACAGAGGCCACCTCGGGGATGTCCGCGCAGATGCGTTGCAGCTCATGCGCCACCTGGTTGGTGGTCTCCAGCGTTGAACCCGGCGGTGTCTGAACAATGGCGTAGATGGTGCCTTGGTCCTCGCTGGGAATGAAGCCTGCCGGAAGCACACGATCGGTGAGGTAGATCGCGGCGCAGAAGCCACCCAGCAACCCGAAGGTGAGGATGCGCCGCGCGACGATCCTGTTGAGCACCGCCACATACCGTCCGGTCAAGCGCTCGAACCAGCGGTTGAACCCATCGATCGCGCGGTCCATGATGGAGCGTTTACGTATACCATGATGCGGACGCATGAGCATGGCACAGAGCACCGGTGTGAGTGTGAGGGCCACCAAGGCGGATATGATGATGGATCCCGCCATGGTGATGGAGAATTGCCGATAGAACACGCCCACCGGACCGGTCATGAACGAGATGGGGATGAACACGGACACCATAACCAACGTGATGGCGATGATGGCACCGCCGATCTCGCCCATCACCTGTTGCACCGCAGCATAGGGTGTCAACTTATGGTCCTCCTCCATCTTGGCGTGCACGGCTTCGACCACCACGATGGCGTTGTCCACCACGATGCCGATGGCCAGCACCAAAGCGAACAGGGTGATCAAGTTGATCGAGAGGTCGAACAACTGCATGACGAAGAAGGCGCCGATGAGCGAAACGGGTACCGCGATGATGGGGATCAAGGTGGAACGCCAGTCCCCGAGGAAGAGGAACACCACCAAGGCCACCAGGATGAAGGCATCGCGCAGGGTGTGTAGCACTTGTTCGATGGAAGCATCCAGGAAGGTGGATACATCATAGCTCACCTTGTACTCCACTCCCGGAGGCATGGCACTGGATAGTTCCTGGAGCTTCTCTTTCACTTGGTCGATCACATCGCTCGCGTTGCTGCCCAGCGTCTGCTTCAACACGATGGAAGCGGAAGGCTTGCCATCCAGGCTGGAGTAGATGTCGAAGAAGGCGCTGCCCAATTCCACATCCGCGATGTCGCGCAACTTGATCATCTCGCCTTCCTCGTTCGCGCGGATGATGATGTTCCGGTATTGCTCAGGCTCATTGAACTGACCTTGATAGACGAGCACATACTCCAGCGCTTGCGCATCGATGCCCGAGCTCTGGCCCAAGCGACCTGGACGCGCGATGAGGCTCTGTTCCTCCATGGCCTTCATAACCTCCTCGGCGGAGATGTTGTAGGCGCGCATGCGATCCGGCTTCATCCACACGCGCATGGCATACACCCGGCTTCCCAGGATCTGCGCCTGCGCCACACCCGGTATCCGTTGGATCTCCGGGATCAGTTGGGTATAGGCGTAGTTGTAGAGGAAGAGCTCATCGGCATCCTCCCCATCGCTGAAGAGGTTCACGTACATGAGCATGCTCGGCTGTACGGGCGTGATGATGACCCCTTCACGTTGCACGAGCGTGGGCAGGTTCGGCATCACCTGGTCCACCCGCGTCTTCACGCGTACCACGGCCTCGTTGGGGTCGGTGCCGGGCTCGAAGATGACGCGGATAGTACCCTCACCCGCACTGGTGGCGTCGGATGCGATGTAGCGCATGTCCTGTACCCCGTTGATCGCGGTCTCCAATTGGATGATCGTGGACCGCGTGAGCACGTCGGCACTGGCGCCTGGATAGGACACGAAGATGTTGACCGTGGTGGGCGCTATCTCCGGGAACTGGGCCGTGGGCAGCTGCTTCACGGCAAGTCCACCCACAAAGAGGATCAATACCGAGATGACGATGGCGAATACCGGACGCCGGATGAAGTTCCTGAACATGGTCGTTAGGGTTCTAGCGGATCATTCAGCGTGCAGCTCGAGGTGCTGCATCACGGAATCCGGTACCAGGAGTGTGTAGTCGACCTTCTGTCCATCCTCGACCTTGCGCAAGCCTTCGAGCAGGATGCGATCGTCCTTGGAAAGACCTTTCTCCACAATGAAGATGTGCTTGAGCTCGGCACCCACTTGGATGCGCTGGGTATGCAGCACACTGTCCGCGCCGATCACGTAGACATAACGGTGGTCAAGCACTTCGAAGGTGGCCTTCTGGGGGATGATGAGCACATCGTTGAGGCGCGAGTCCATCAGGATGTTACCGGTCTCGCCGTGGCGCAGCAACCCCTGCGGATTCGGGAAGGTGGCGCGGAAGGCGATGTTGCCGGTGCGGTTGTCGAAGTCGGACTCGATGGCCGTGATCGCGCCCGCTTGGTCGAACACCTCGCCGTTCGCCATGCGCAACGAGACACGTGTGCCATTGCCTGCCAACGCGTTCTTCTGGTAGGCCAGGTACTCCGCCTCGGGCACGTTGAAGTAGACCCACATGGAACTGTTGTCGGAGAGCTCCGTAAGCAGTTCACCTTCGTCCAGCAGGCTTCCCTTCCGCACATGGAAGCGGCCCACGATCCCGTCGAACGGCGCACGGATATCCGTGAACGCGAGGTGTGCCTCCGCCATGCTCAACTCGGCCTTGGCCTTGTTCAAGCGCGCCTTGGCCAGCGCCAGCTCATTGGGCGAAACGATGTTACTATCGGCCAAGGCCTGCGTGTTGCGGTACTCGATCCCTGCGAACTCCACCTCGGCCTGCGCCCGTTGCACCTCCGCTTGGTAGACCACCGGCCGGATCCTGAACATCATCTGTCCTTCACGCACTCGCTGCCCCTCGTCCACAAGGATGTCCTGGAGGTAGCCCTTCTCCAAGGCGCGCACCTCGATGTGCTGCACCGAATGGATCTGACAGACGAGGTCGCGCTGCACGACGGTGTCCGTCATCAACGGGGTGGTGGCCGGGTAGCGGCCTTGGGCGTGACCTTCATGGGCCTCCTCGTGGTGGCCACCACAGGCGGCAACGAGGGTCGTGACCAGAACGACGATCAGTGTCGTGGTCATGTCGAACGGTCCATACGCGCTTTGCGCACGGCGATGCTTCGATCCTTCGAATGGGAACATGCTTGCTGGAAATGATCAGGGATGAGGAACGATGAACGCTCCGGACTACCGCAGGCAGGGCTGCAGACTTCTGGTGACCTCACCATGCGCCATGTGGCGCGGTGGACACCGGTGGCTCAGCGGCCACTGCGCCCGGTCGAAGGACCGGGCCATGCAAGATCAAGGGGCGCTGGGGAAAAGCCCAGCAGTGGGGAGCAGCGGATCGCTCACCCGAACAGACTCAACGAGCAGGTGGCCACATGGGTCCACCACTTGGGAACGACAGAAGAGCGCAGTGAGCGCCATCTCCACCTGGAGCACGTCATCCGCCTCCACCTCGCACTCGGCATCCTTCACACCCAAGCTGATCAGTTCAGCCACTTGGGTATGGTCGCCGGCCCTCAACACCAGCGGACAGCAGAACTGGATGCCCAGCATGATCGCGCATGCGAGCAGGAGGTTCTTCATCCGGAGGCGTTCCATGGCTTCTTAACGGCTGCGAACGTAATTGGTTCCTTGGGGGGTCGCACGTCCATTAACAGAACTTTAGGACAGCCCAAGGTCCTCCGCGTGCTCAGAACCATCGGATATCGGGATCCCAATAGCCCCTTTCACCCGCCCCTATTGACCTTCAGGCCTATAAAGACGAAATTCGCATCCGCTTAACGCCATGATAACCTATCGCGCTTCCACTCTCCTCGGAGCCGTACTGATCTGCCTCGCCACCAGCGCCCAGGTGCGCATCAACGAAGGTAGCAGTCGCAATCTCCGCACGATCGCCGATGAGAATGGCGAATTCCACGATTGGATCGAGCTATATAACCCTGGCTCCGAGTGGGTGAATCTTCAAGGTTATTCGCTTACGGACGACGTGAACGACCCTGATCGTTGGACTTTCCCGGCCATGGGCATCGCGCCACAAGGGCATTTGGTGGTCTTCTGCAGTGGCTATGATCGTCTACCACGCGCGGGCCAGACCACCGTGGCAGCCATTCTCGACTATACACCGTTCATTGGCTGGAACACCCACCCCTTCGCAGCGCCGTTCACCTGGGATGGCGCCTCGAACATCTTGGTAGAGATCTGCGGGCTGAACTCCACGGGAACCAGCTTGAACGCTTCGATGCAGCAGACCAGTACGGCATTCCCTTCATGCACCTTCACCTACACGGATTCCGTGGCTCAAGCCTGCGGCCAACGCGTCGGCAATGTCTCGCAAAAGCGCCCTATGATCCAATTGAACGGGGTCACGATCGGCACGAACGACTGGGTGAACAACAACATCCAGTATCCAGCACCCTATGGCAGTTGGGCCGGTGGGTCCAAACATGCCATGCTTTTCAAGGCGAGCGAACTCTCCGCCGCGGGCCTTACTCCAGGGGACATCACGAGTTTGGCATTCAATGTGACGAACACGAACGGCAGCTCGTTCACCGAACTGGACATCCGCGTGGGGCACGTGCCCGAGGAGCAGGTCAGTGCCGATTTCATTCCATGGTATGGAGCCTACCAGTTCCACACGAATTTTGGTCTAAGCCGAGGTGGAGAGACCGTGTTCTTGTTCTCCCCCGCGCAACTGTTGCTGAGCGAACTCTTCATTGAGCAGGAGATGCCGGACCACAGCAGTGGCGCATGGCCCGATGGTTCCGAAAATGCCTACATCTTCGATACGCCGACACCAGGGTCCAGCAACAACGGTAGCGAGCCTTACGCTGAGTACGCGCTTACCCCGGACCTCCTTACGCCCTCGACCGTCTCGGCCACCGCACTGAGCGTCGACATCACCAATCCGAACGGGGGCTCCAGTACGGTGCGGTACACCTTGGATGGGAGCGAACCCACGACAACATCTCCGCTCTTCGTTCAGCCCATCAACATCACCAGCACCACCGTGCTACGTGCGCGGGCCTTCGTGCTGGGCAAACTGCCGAGCAAGATCGCTACGGCATCTTACCTGATACAACCCGAGCACCATTCGCCGATCATCTCCATCACCACGAATGATGAGGACCTCAATGGACCGGAGGGGATCTTCACCCGGTGGTGGCGCGATGATGAGATAGCCGCCTACGTAGACTTCTTCCAGGAGAACGGTGAACTGGCCTTTTCGCAGCGCACCGGTATGCAACTGGATGGCGGATATGGAGGAAGCCGCACGCAGCCGCAGCGCTCCTTCCGGTTGGAATTGGACAATGGTTCCTTGGGAGCTGGAGCGGTGGATCGCGCACTGATACAGAGCCGACCCGACCGTACGCGCTATAGCCGACTTTACCTGCGCAACGGAAGCAACCAACACTTGTTCCTTCCCCACAAGGATGCAGCACAAGTACGGATGATGGCCGGTGCCACCAACTCCTACTACTCCGCTTGGACACCAGTTACCGTGTACATCAACGGATCGTATTTCGGTCTGTACGAACTGCGGGAAAAGGTGGATGGTGAGTTCTTCGAAACACGCGATGGGGCGGATCCCGACTCGATGGACGTGCTCACGGTGAGCTCCTGGTCCGGACCCGCCTTGAAGGCCAACGTGGGAAGCTCCGATGGGTTCTGGGAGGATGTCACCACCATGCGCTCTCTCAATGTTGCCGACCCCGGATACTGGGAGGCGCTGGACGAACGCTTCGACCTGACCTGGTACACCGACTACATCATCGGGCAACAATGGATGGGCACCACGGATTGGCCGCTTAACAACATCAAAGTCTATCGCTCCAACGCTACCGGACAGCGCTGGCGTTTCGCCAATACGGATCTGGAGACCGCCATGGCGCCGAACGGCCAAACGAGCCCCGAGTTCAACGCCTTGATCTACACATCAAGCCAGGACCCCGAGGTGCCCTATACCAACATCTGGCAGCGCAGCCTGTTGAACCCACGCTACCACGACTACTACATCAACCGGTTCGCCGACGTGATGAATAGCGCTTACCTGGACGACAGGATCCAGAGCATCGCGCAGGAGTGTTATGACCTCACACGCCCCGACATGGGCGACCAACTGCTCCGCTGGCGCGGTACGGACACGACCGCTTTACTCAACGCGTTCGACGCGTACAATGATGCCTTCATGACCGATCTGGCACAGCGCACCCCAGTTGTCCGAGACGACATCCAACAATTCTTCAGTCTTCCGCGGCAGGTGGATGTGACCTTGAACGTGCATCCCGCTGGTGCCGGCAAGATCCGGATCAGCACGTTGAAACCGGACAGCTATCCCTGGGATGGCGTCTACTTCGACGGCGTGCCCGTGGGGATCTCCGCTGAAGCGGAACCCGGCTACGTCTTCCATCACTGGCAGCAGAACGGGCTGTTCACCGATACCCTGATGGCCGCCTTCCTCGATTCCCTCACCACGGATGCCATCGCATTCGATGCGTTCTTCGAACCGGTGGAGATCGGGATCAACGAGAACAAGGCGCATGCTTTTGCCATCTATCCGAACCCGGCCAAGGATGTGCTTCACCTGGTGTCCGACCAGCATTTCAACGAAGTCACCAGCTTCGAGATCCATGATCCTCGCGGCGTATTGGTATCGAGTGGCACGCTCGCAACGAGGTCTCCGAGCGGCGTGATCGATATCGGATCGTTGTCCGAGGGGGCTTATCAGCTGCGCCTGATCAACGGTGACCACCAAGAGGCGCTGCGCTTCGTGAAGCTCTAGTGCGCACGGTCCTTGGGCGATAAAGTCCGATCTTCGCCCTTTCGTTCCGCACGCCCGAATGCTTCAAAAAGCCTACGTAAACCTCCTTCTGACCGTAGCGCTTCTCCCCGCTTCCGTTCACGCCCAGCTCGTCATCAACGAAGCGAGCGGCCGAAATGCGCGCACCCTGCCCGATGCGGCGGGCGAATACCACGACTGGATCGAGATCCACAATGCGGGCAACACAGCTGCGGACCTCACCAGCCATACCCTCAGTGATGATCCGCTGGATCCGCTCAAGTGGACCTTTCCAGCAGTGAGCATTCCGGCCAACGGGCACCTGATCGTCTTCTGCAGCGGCGATGATCGTGGACCACGCGAAGGCATGACGCACGTCGCCGAATTCGACGACTTCGTGCCCGTGGAAGGGTGGAACACACACCAGTTATCGGCACCGTTGGAATGGGACGGCACCGCGAACCTCATCATCCAACTCTGTGCCCTTCGCGGGGACATGGGCGGTTTCCTCAACGCGGTATTCAACCAGACCACCACACCCTTCGCCTCCAGCGCGAACGTGTTCTCGCACGATCCATCGCGCACCTGCGGCATGGCCTTCGGCGACCTTTCGCACCGCCGACCGGTGATGCGGTTGAACGGCGCCACCATCGGAACCCCGGATTGGCTGAACGCCTTCGTGCAATTGCCCGCACCCTATGCCAACTGGCAGGGCGGTGCCAAACAAGCCTACTTCCTTCGCGCCGATGAATTGACCGCAGCTGGCCTGACCGCCGGACCGATCACCAGCATCGCATTCGATGTGTTGGCCACCTACGGTGCCGCATTGGAGGAGTTGGACATCCACATGGCGCTGACGAGCGAGACGGAACTGTCGGCCACCTTCAAGCCAACGACGCCGAGCAACGAACTCCACACCAACTTCAGGCTTGGCCGGAATGGCGAGACCGTTCACCTCTACGCACCGGGAGCGGTCCTGATCGACAGCTTGGCCGTTCTACAGAACTCGCCAGACCACAGCAATGGCCGCTCCACTGACGGCGGCGCGGATGATCGCATCTTCACCACACCCACGCCCGGCACCAGCAACAACGGTTCAACAGCCTACAACGGTTACACGACCGCACCGATCATCGATGCAGCGTCCGCGCTCGCCGCACAGCCGGTCGTGGTCACGATCTACGATACCAACCCGCCTCCCAGCACGGTGCGCTTCACCCTCGACGGAACTGAACCGGATGCCAGTTCGCCCATCTACACAGGACCGCTCACCATCACCAGTGCATCCGTGTTGAAAGCGCGTGCCTTCAGTCCGGGCAAGGCACCGAGCGTCGTGGCCGCGGCCTCGTACCTCGTGGGCGTACAACACACCACCGCCGTGATCTCCGTGATCACACCGCCCGATGGCCTCGATGGCCCGCAAGGGATCTTCACCAATTGGCAACGCGATGATGAGGTACAAGCGCATGTAGACTTCTTCCGCCCCAGCGGTCAGCTGGTGGTGTCACAGTCCACCGGAATGCAAGTGGATGGTGGTCTAGGTGGCAGTCGCGGCTTCCCGCAGCATTCCTTCCGGCTCGAATTCGACAACGATGCCCTCGGTGATGGACGCGTGAACGTGCCATTGATCCCGGATAGACCTGCACGCACCCGGTATAGCCGCATCTACCTGCGCAACGGTAGCAATCAGTACCAGATCCTGCCGCACAAGGATGCCGTACAAGTGAAGATGATGGCGGGTGAGACCCACAGCTACTACGCTGCATGGACACCGGCCACCGTCTACATCAACGGCGCATACTTCGGGCTGTATGAACTGCGCGAGAAGTTCGATGATGAGTACTTCCGCACCTTGGAGAACGCCGATGCCGATTCCGTGGACCTGCTCTCCTTGAGCGCATGGAACGGCACGGTGCTTCGGCCGACGGAAGGATCCGTAGACCCCTTCTGGCGAGACATTTCCTCATTCTACCTGCTCGATCCGGAACAAGAGGACTTCTGGGAACTGACCGATGCACGCTTCGACCTCACGTGGTATACGGACCATATCATCGGGCAACAATGGATGGGCACACGCGACTGGCCGGGGAACAACATCAAGATCCAGCGATCCAACGCCACCGACTTCAAATGGCGTTTCTGCACCATCGACCTCGAGCTGGCCTTGGCCCCCAACGGCCAGTCCGATGCGGCCTTCGATGCGGTCACCTACACCGCTCAACAACCTACGGACATCCCGTACTCGCGCATCTGGCAGCGCGCGATCGAGAATCCCCGATTCCACGACCACTTCATCAACCGCTTCGCCGATGTGATGAACAGCGCCTACCTCAATGAGCGCTTGCTGGGTATCGCACAGGATGCTTACGACCTCACACGCCCCGAGATGGGACTACAGTTCCAGCGGTGGAGCTCGGCGGATACCGCCACTTCCCTGGCTCAGTACGAAGCGAACCACGAAGCCTTCCTGAACGATCTGGAACAGCGCACACCTTTCGTACGCACCCATATCCAGGACTTCTTCGCCCTTCCGCGCCAAGTGGACGTGACGTTGGACGTAGTACCTGCCGGCGCAGGAAGCATCCGCATCAGCACGCTGCATCCTGACACCTATCCGTGGGAAGGCGTGTACTTCGACGGTGTGCCCATCCGGATCGAAGCCGTGGCGAACCCTGGTTACTTCTTCACGCACTGGACACCGGAGCCGCTCCTCAACAACATGATGGATCCGGTGTTCCTCGATACCCTCACCGCCAACACCGCGTTCTTCCAAGCGAACTTCATCCCGGACCTACCCACGGCCGTGCAGGCGAATGATGCGGCAAGGCTTTCGGTGGCACCCAATCCCACCACCGGCGAACTCACCATCGATACGGCGCTGCTAACCGATGGCGGTGAACTCACCTACACCGTGTTCGACGCGCGCGGCCAGCAGGTGTTGGAAGGAACGTTGACCGGCGCCGGGAGATCGACGATCCAACTACACGGCTTGGTGACAGGACCTTATCAACTACAGGTGACGAACGTATCGGGCCGCCGCGCCAATACCCGCTTCGTGAAATGGTGAGCGCGACATGGAACGGATGACCAAGACCGAACGCTACATCGATCTCAGTTTCCTGGCCGGGCCGCGCTCCCGTTGGAAGGAATTCAAGACGGCGGTGAGCATCGCCCGCGAATTCATCTACGGCTTCAGAAGACTCCACTTCGTGGGTCCCTGCGTCACCTTCTTCGGGAGCGCCCGCTTCAAGGAGGACCATCCCTACTACGAAGCGGCGCGTGACCTCGCGCGGCGCGTGGGTCGGGTGGGCTTCACCATCATGACCGGCGGCGGGCCCGGCATCATGGAAGCGGCCAACCGCGGCGCACGTGATGTGGGCGCCAGAAGTGTGGGCTGCAACATCGTACTGCCCCACGAACAGTATGCAAACCCCTACCTGGATGAGAGCCTGCTCTTCGACCGTTTCTTCGTTCGCAAGGTGCTGCTGGTCAAATACAGCATCTGCTTCGTGGTGATGCCCGGTGGTGCCGGCACCGTCGATGAGCTCTTCGAGACCATCACCCTGATCCAGACCGGCAAGGTGAAGGACTTCCCCATCCTGCTCTATGGACGTGATTACTGGGCGCCGACATTGGCCCAGATCGATCGCATGGTGCACGAAGGCACCATCGGCCAGAAGGAGCTCCAGTTCGTGACCGTGGTCGATTCCGTGGATGAGGCCACCTCCTTCCTCCAGGAAAAACTGGTGGACATGTGGCAGCGTTCGCAACGGCGCGAAGACCGGCCATCGTGGTGGTTCCTCGAGCGATCTGTTAAGCCCACGTTACCGATCAAAGCCGGGTCAGTAACTGATCGTTAACACCTAATCAAGGGTCACGTAACAGGCCAAGGGGACTTTTGTGGCGCGAACCGATCCATGGTTCGTCACCGCGATGTACCGCAACCTCTTCGTTCTTCCTTTCGTTCTTCTCGGCCTCTTCGCCCTCAGCACTTCCGCCCAAGCGCAGAAAGGCACGGTGGCCGGCACCATCACGAGCAACGAAGGTGGCTCCGTGCAGCCCTTGCCCTTCGTGAACGTGGTGTTGAAAGGCACCACCACTGGCGCCACGACCGATCTTGACGGCAAATTCAGCTTCCTCGCCGACCCCGGTACGCACACCCTACAGGTGAGCTTCGTGGGATACGAGCCCGCAGAGCACACCATCGCTGTGGTGGCCGACCAGCGCACCATCGCCGATGTGGAGATGAAGACCCAAGGCATCGAGATGAAGGAGTTCGAAGTGGTGAAGATCGCCGACCGTGAGCGCGAAGGAGTGCTGGTGATGGAACGGAAGGAGACCACGGCCCTGGTGCAGAAGATCGGCGCACAGGAATTGAAGAAGAAAGGCGCCGGCGACGTGGCCGAAGGGGTGCAGAAACTCGTGGGCTTGAGCACGGTGGGTGGTCGTTATGTGGTGGTGCGTGGCCTCACGGACCGCTACAACTCAGCCTACCTCAACGGCATGCCCTTGCCTTCTCCCGACCCCGATATGAAGGTGGCTCCGCTGGACATCTTCCCCACCGACATCGTGGAGAGCATTTCCGTCACCAAGGCCTTCACCCCTGAACTCTATGGCGACTTCTCCGGCGGCGCCGTGGACATCGGCACCAAACGCGCCACGGGTGAGAACATCCTGAAGATCTCGGTAGGCGGTGGCATGAACACCCAGAGCACCTTCCGCGATCACCGCTCCTACAACGGTGGTGGCAACGATTTCTGGGGCCGCGATGATGGCACCCGCACCATCCCTGCAGGGGTGCTCTCCCAGGGCGTGAACCTGAACGGCGAACGTCTGCCCTTCGCGGTGAACTTCAATCCGACCAGCAAGAACGCAGCGCCCGATATGAACTTCGGGATCTTCGGTGGAACGAGCTTCAAACTGGGCAATGATATCACGCTCAACGTGGTGGGCACGGGGAACTACAGGAATGAGAACCGCTACCGCACCGGGCAGCTGCGCATCATCAATACGAGCAACACGCCCTTGGTGGATTACACCATGGAGTCATGGCAGTTCAACACCCAGACCTCGGCACTGGGGTCAGCATCGCTCGATCTTGGCAAGCGGCACCGGGTCGGCGTTACGAGTCTGTGGGTGAACATGAGCAGCGATGAGCATCGCATCAACTACGGTGAGCACTTCGACTACCAGGACAATGTGTTCGCTCGCCGGTACACCTATCGCCAGAACACCATGCTCACCAACCAGGTCTTCGGACGCCATGCGTTCGGTATGCAGGAGCGCCTGTTGGTGGAGTGGAGCGCGGCGATGAGCACCGCCGATGCCGCCGAACCCGATCGCCGCCAGTTGGTGTACCTCTACACACCGGGGGATGATGAGAGCGAGTACCGCTTCAATGCCATCGACCGGCTGGAGAACCACCGCTGGTTCAGCGCGCTTCAAGAAGAAGAGACCACGGCCCGTGCAGGCGTCAGCTACCGCCTGCTGCAACGCGAGACCGCCGAAGGCTTCCAGCCGATCCTCGTGCTGCGCACCGGTGCACAATCCAAGCAGAAATCACGTGACTTCGGGTACGACATCTTCGCGTACAGCTTGCAGGAGCTCAACGCTCAGAACCCGAACGGCGTGGCCCTGAACAACCCCGACCAATACCTCAACAACGAGGCCTACCAGGACCGCACGCTCTCCATCGCCAACCTCACCGGTCCCGAAGCCAAGCATACCATCGAGCAATCCGTGAACGCCGCTTACCTGACGGCCGAAGTGGACGTGGTGCCCCAGAAGGTGAAATTGATGGCCGGTGCACGCTTGGAAGAAGGTGACCAACGCATCATCTACCGCAAACAGAGCGACTCGTTCTATCAGGCACGTCGCATCGCGCGCATCCAAAGCACCGACCTGCTGCCGTTCGCCTCGCTGAAGTACGACATCAATAAAAAGGATATAGTTCGCGCCAGCTTCAGCAAGACCATCAGCCGGCCTGGCTTCCGGGAGATGGGCCCCTTCGAATACACCGAGTTCTTCGCAGGCACCAAGAACATCGGCAACCCCGACCTGAAGAACGGCGAGAACTACAACGCCGACCTGCGCTTCGAGCGTTTCTTCGGCGCTGGCGAACTGATCGCCGTGGGTGCCTTCGGGAAGATCCTGGACAACACGATCGAGAAAGTGGCCCTCGCCACCGCCAGCGGTCAGTTGCAGTCCTTCCGCAACACTGGTCGTGCGGAGGTCTATGGGGTGGAGTTCGAAGTGGTCAAGAACATCGGAGCCCTCGTCGGCACGGATAGCACCTTCTGGAACGACCTGAGCGTGGGCATGAACGCATCGTTGTTGCATTCGGAGCTCACCATCGTGGACGCTACCGAAGTCAATGCGAACAGTGCCGAGGTGGTGCTCACCAACCGCTCACGGCCCATGCAGGGAGCTTCGCCCTATCTGGTCAACTTCGACCTGAGCTACAGCCGCGACCTGTGCGAGAACGTGAAGGGAACCTTCACCTTGGCCTACAACGTGTTCGGCAAACGCGTATTCGCGGCCGGTGCCAATGGCCTGGGCGATCAATACGAACTACCGGTGAACACCCTCAACGTGGTAGCCCGTGCTGATATCGGAAAGAAGTGGCAGGCTAACATCACCTGCCGCAACGTGCTCGACGCGCGCATCCAGGTTGAACAAGAGACCCCAGCAGGCACCTCGTTGATCAACGACTACCGCATTGGACCGAGCTTCAGTGCTGGCGTCAGCTACCGCATCTTTTGAGGTCGTACTCCGGTCTGAAGAAGGGCTCAGCTTAACACTGGGCCCTTCTTCATTAACGGAAACGTAATCCACGTGGCATGACACCTTAATGGTGCGACAGGACTTTTGCAGCGTTCAACAAACGAAACCAGAACGGAACCCCATGTATCTCAACCTTACGCTCACCCGGCCCATGCTGCTGGGAACGTTGGCCCTTGTAGCCGCCATGTCCATGTCATCGTGCAAGAAGAAGGAAGGCTGCACTGACCCCACGGCCACGAACTATGATCCCGACGCGGAGAAGGATTGCTGCTGCGAATTCCCTACGCCTGACGTGGAGCAGACCACGACCATCAACGGTGAGACCTACTACGTCCTGAGCGGTACCATCAGCTCCGACCGGACCCTTTCGAACGATCGTCGTCACCTGATCTCCGGTGGCCTTTTCGTAGCGAATGGCGCCACCTTGACGATCGAAGAAGGTGCGCGTATCTACGCGGCCGATGATGCCACCACCCCTTTCCTCAGCGTACAACGCGGTGGACGGATCAACGCGGTGGGCACGGCAGCCAGCCCCATCGTCTTCACCTCCATCAGGACCATCACCGGAGGTGCCGATCGCGGAGCTTGGGGAGGCATAATCCTGAACGGTTTCGCACCCATCAACATCTGCGAAACGTCCGACTGTACTGCAGAAGGTGAAGGTGGAAGCGGCGTGTACGGTGGAACGGATACGAACGACAACAGCGGCGTGATGAAGTACGTGCGCGTGGAGTACGCGGGCAAGATCCTCGGCACCGACAATGAATTGAACGGATTCTCCTTCAATGGCGTGGGCAGCAGCACCGTATTGGAACACCTGCAGGCTTACAAAGGCAGCGACGACGGATTCGAGTTCTTCGGTGGTACCGTGAACCTGAAATGGGCCGTGAGCACGGGCAACAGCGACGATAGCTTCGACTGGACGCACGGCTGGCGCGGCAAAGGCCAGTTCTGGGTGGTGCAGCAAGATGCCGTGACCGGCGACAACGGCATGGAGTGCGACAACTGGGAGATCGACAATTCCGCAAGTCCCTTCAGCGATCCAATGGTAAGTAACTTCACCTTGGTGGGTGCTGACGATGGAAGCCCGAACCACGGTATGCGCTTGCGGAATGGCACGAAAGGGAAGCTCTGGAACGGTCTGGTCGCGGGCTTTGCACAAGGCGTACGTGTTGAAACCACCGTATGCGAAGGTCACGTGAACGATGGATCGCTCTTCGTGAAGAACAGCGCCATCTGGAACAACACCACCAACTTCAACAATGCAGGCGCCATCGAGACGAACAGCGCCTATGGCAACACCACGTCAGGCCCTGTCCTGAGCGGCTACATCGGCACGGAAGCGGCTGGTGCCGTGGATCCCTCCGGTGTGGACAGCTGGTTCAGCAGCGTCACCTTCAAAGGGGCTGTGGAAGCTTCCAATGATTGGACGGCTGGTTGGACCGTCAGTCTCTGATAACCGCTGGAACAGCATCGCGAAGGGCTCCTGAGGGAGCCCTTCGTTCGTTCAGCCTGGCCAAATGAGACCGGCCGCCCAAAGGAGCACCGCATACCGGGCCGCTTTACCGATCACCATGAAGAGCGCGGTGAGAGGTAGTGGCGCGCGGCAGACACCCAGGGCGATGGCGATGGGATCACCGATGACCGGAAGCCAGCACAGGAGCGCAGTCCACGTTCCCCGCCGTTGGACCAAGGCCATCCACCGCTGGGCCTTTGAGGCGTCGATACGGGCCCATCTGATGAACCGATCCGAGGGCAACCAACGGCCGATCCCATAATTTGTCAGGCCACCCAGTGAATTCCCCAAAGTGGCCACACCGAACAGCGTTAAGGCATCCGCGCCAGCTACGGCCATGGCCAATAAAACGGCCTCCGAACTGAACGGCAGCACGGTGGCCGCCAGGAAGGAGGCCAGGAACAAACCCGGTAACCCCCATGCCATCCACTCCGTTCCCAGTTCCATGCGGTTCTTCGGTCCCGATACAATGCGTCAGTCAGCGCGGAGAAAGATAGGCCGCTACCTTCGGCATGGACTTTGAAAACCAGCATGTATGCTGCGCACCACCACCCTCTCCGTAGCCTTGGCCTTGCTCCTCCCGGCTGTGGCTCAGGTCAACAACAACGACGGCTTCTGGAACGGCCGCTCTTCCACCCTCAGTGGCGGTCTGGAATTCGGCGTTCCGCTTGGCGAATTCGACCATACGTGGGGTAGCACCATGGTGGGGCTCTCGGCCAACTTGGCTATGCCCATGCGCAACCTTCCCCTCGAGTTCGGCTATGATTTCTCTTGGGCCAGAATGGGCAGCGAATTCGACCTTATCCAGCCATCGGGGGGCCTATTGACCGCCCAACCCAGCCGTTCGGTGAGCGTGAAAAGCAACGTCTATGGCCATCATGGCCTCGCCCGCCTCAACCCCCTTCGCGGCAACGTACGGCCGTATGGCGAAGTGCTGCTCGGCGCCCGCAACTTCGTGACGCGCTCCACCGTGACCACGGATGAGGGTGTGACCGACGATGAACGGGACGGCGCATGGGCCCAGAGCTACGGCTGGGCCGTGGGGCTGATGTACGCCATCGGAGACCAGGTCTTCGTGGAAGGGCGCGTGGAACGGCTCTACAGCGGAAAAGTGGACTATGTGGACCCCCGGACCATCGATATCGACCCCGCCGGCCGGGTCACGTACGACAAGGCCAACAGCCGCACCGAAACCCTCCAGATCCAACTTGGCATCGGCCTAAGATTCTGAGCGATCCGGCACCCCGGGGCCGTTGTTGGTAACCTTTGCGTAACGCGGCCTAGGCTCTTCCACTGTCCGCTCGTTTTGCTCGTAAACTTGCCCCGGAATAGCCGGACCAGAACGTCCGCATCTCCCATTGGACGGGCAAAAACGTATCCATAGCGCTCTCGTATCCGTGTTCCACAAGGATGGGCTCGAACCCATCATCCGTGAACTGGACCGGCTTGGCGTCCACCTCTATTCCACCGGTGGCACCCAGGAATTCATCGAAGGGCTTGGCGTGAAGGTGACCCCGGTCGAGGACCTCACCACCTACCCCAGTATCCTCGGCGGTCGCGTGAAAACGCTGCACCCGAAGGTCTTCGGTGGCATCCTCGGCCGTCGCGACCTGGAAAGTGACGTGGCGCAACTGGAGGAGTATTCCATTCCCCCCATCGACCTGGTGATCGTGGACCTGTACCCCTTTGAGGCCACCGTGGCTTCCGGGGGATCGGAAAGCGCCATCATCGAGAAGATCGACATCGGTGGCATCAGTTTGATCCGGGCGGCCGCCAAGAACCACAAGGACGTGGTGATCGTGCCTGCTCAACACCAGTATGCTGAACTGTTGCGCTTGCTGCGCGACCAAGAGGGCCAGACCACGTTGGCCCAGCGGAAGTCGTTCGCCACAGCGGCCTTCGCGATCAGCTCGCACTACGATAGCGCCATCCACAACTGGTTCGCTGGTGACACGGGAGCCTTGCGCCTCGCCGCAGAGCCCACCACCGTGCTGCGGTATGGCGAGAATCCGCATCAGAAAGGTGCTTTCCACGGTGACCTCACCGGCATGTTCGAGCAGCTCAATGGCAAAGAGCTCAGCTACAACAACCTGCTGGACCTGGATGCGGCTGTTGAATTGATCGACGACCTGTCCACCATCAACGGCGTTCCGTTCGCGATCCTCAAACACAACAACGCCTGTGGTGCGGCCATACGCGCAACGCTGAAAGAAGCGTGGGATGCTGCGCTGGCCGGTGATCCAGTGAGCGCCTTCGGTGGCGTGCTGATCACCACGGCCACCATCGACAAGGGAACCGCTGAAGCGATCGACGGCCTCTTCTTCGAGATCATCGCCGCACCGGACTACGAAGCGGAAGCGTTGGAGATCCTTCGGAAGAAGAAGAACCGAATGATCCTGCGACGCAAACCAATGGCACGCCCGCGTCTGAAGGTGCGCACCGCGCTGAACGGGGTGCTTTCCGAGGATGCCGATACGGTCGTAGCCACCAACTCCGCCATGCGCACAGCCACGACCAAGGCACCAAGCACGCAGGAGCTGAACGACCTCGTTTTCGCTTCCATCCTGGTGAAACACACCAAGAGCAATGCCATCGTTCTGGCCAAGAGCAACCAGCTTCTGGCCAGTGGTACCGGTCAGACCAGCCGCGTGGATGCGCTGGAACAAGCGATCGCCAAAGCGGGGAAATTCAATTTCGACCTGCGCGGCGCCGTGATGGCCAGTGACGCCTTCTTCCCCTTCCCGGATTGTGTGGAGATCGCCCACCAAGCGGGCATCACTGCGGTGGTGCACCCGGGAGGCAGCATCCGCGATCAGGACAGCATCGATTTCTGCAACACGCACGGCATGGCCATGGCCATCACCGGCATTCGCCATTTCAAACACTGAGCACGGCCCATGAGCTGGTTCAACTTCTTCACCCAAGAGATCGCCATCGACCTCGGCACCGCCAACACCTTGATCATCCACAATGACAAGGTGGTGGTGGACGAGCCCAGCATCGTGGCCGTGGACCGCGCCACCGGCAAGGTCATCGCCGTGGGACGCCAAGCGCAGCAGATGCACGGCAAGACCCATGAGAACATCAAGACCATCCGCCCCCTGCGCGATGGCGTGATCGCCGACTTCAAGGCGGCAGAGGATATGATCAAGGGCATGATCCGCATGATCAAGCCCGGCCGTCAGCTCTTCACCCCAAACCTGCGCATGGTCATCTGCATCCCCAGCGGGATCACCGAGGTGGAGAAACGCGCGGTGAAGGACAGCAGCGAGCACGCTGGCGCCAAGGAGGTGTACCTGATCCATGAACCCATGGCCGCGGCCATCGGTATCGGCATCGATGTGGAGGAGCCCATGGGCAACATGATCATCGACATCGGCGGTGGTACCAGTGAGATCGCCGTGATCGCGCTCGGTGGTATCGTGTGCGACAAGAACATCCGCGTGGCCGGTGATGAGTTCACCAGCGACATCGAGGAGTACATGCGTCGCCAGCACAACATCCTGGTGGGTGAACGCACCGCGGAGACGATTAAGATCGAAGTGGGTGCGGCGATGACGGAATTGGACAACCCACCACCCGACTATGCCGTGCGCGGTCGGGATCTGATGACGGGTATCCCCAAGGAGATCACCGTCACCTACAGCGAGATCGCACAGGCCCTGGATAAATCGATCAGCAAGATCGAAGAGGCCATCCTAAGCGCGTTGGAAGCCACACCACCCGAACTGAGCGCCGACATCTACAAGACCGGGATCTACCTGGCCGGCGGTGGCGCCTTGCTGCGTGGTCTGGACAAGCGCATCAGCATCAAGACCAAGCTTCCGGTGCACGTGGCGGAAGATCCGTTGCGTGCCGTGGCGCGTGGTACCGGTATCGCACTGAAGAACATCGATCGCTTCCAGTTCTTGATGCGGGAGTAGGGGCGACGTTCATGTCGCCCCTACCCGCGCATCGCCATCGGTGATGTGATTGGGTCATGAGGGATCTATTCCGTTTCCTGCATCGCATCCGCAGCACGCTCATGTTCCTGGGCTGGCTGATCCTATCCTTGGTGCTGCTCTACAACGGCAATCAGCACCACCGCGCTCAGGCCATCAGCAGCAGCAACGCCGTAGTGGGCACCATCTTCTCTTGGCGCAAGGAGATCACCGATTATGCGAACCTGAAGGAGGTGAACCGCAGGCTCGCGGAGGAGAACGCCGACTACCGCAACCGGCACATCAGTGCTTACACACCCGTGGAAGGCGTCTTCGCTCGGATCCAGGACACCATCCGGCGGCAGGAATACCGGGTGATCACCGCCAAAGTGGTGAACAGCACGTGGCACAAGCCCAAGAACTACCTCACGCTGGACAAGGGCAACAAAGCCGGGCTCCATGGCGCCATGGGTGTGATCGGCCCCAATGGCATCGTGGGCGTGGTGCGCGATGCGAGCCCCAACTTCACCTCGGTGATCAGCGTGCTGAGCCCGGAGATCAAGTACAGTGTGCAGCTCCGCCGCACCGGCCACTACGGACTGCTCTTCTGGGACACGAACGATCCGCTCACCTCCAGCCTCACCGACATCGCCAAACATGCGCGCATCGCCGTGGGCGATACCGTGGAGACGCGCGGAGGTGACGGTGTCTTCCCGGCCGGGATCATGGTGGGCGTGGTGGAGAGCGTGGAGGATCAACCCGGCAGCAACTACCACGACATCATCGTCCGGCTGAGCGAGGACATGACGCGTAGTGGATTCGTCTACGTGGTGGAGGATCCTCACCGCATGGAACGGGACACGCTTGAACAGGCGCACGAACCATGATCGGTACCGTCCTCGCCCATATCATCCGGTTCATCGTGCTCATCCTGCTACAGGTGTTGGTGCTCGATCACTTGGACGTGCTCAACGGCTTCATGGTGCCCTACCTCTACGTCCTTTTCCTGCTGTTGCTGCCCATCGACCTGCCGGCATGGGCCCAGCTGGCCCTTGGCGCCATCACCGGACTGGCCATGGACTTCTTCACCAGCACCCCGGGCATGCACATGAGCGCGTGCGTGGTGATGATGTACGCACGCTTGAACGTGCTTCGACTGCTATCGCCTCGGGAGGGTTACGAATTCGGTACGCGGCCCACCGTGCTCCGCATGGGCTTCGCGTGGTACATCACCTACGCCGGCTTCCTCATCTTGCTCCACCACGTCTGGCTTTTCCTGATCGAACTGCATCGCTTCGACGCCTTCTTCGGAACCTTCCTACGGGCGCTGCTCAGCGCCGTGTTCACCTTCGGGCTCTGCCTGCTCGCCCAGTTCCTCACCTCCGGCAAGGAGCGTGAACGCCGATGAACTACGAGAGCCGCAAATACGTCCTCATCGGTGGGGTGCTCTTCATCAGCATCGTCTTCATCCTTCGCCTCTTCTGGATCCAGGTGGTGGATGGCAAGTGGAAGGCCGAGGCCGCCAACATGGCCGAACGGAAGGTGACCGTGTACCCCTCGCGCGGCCTGATCTACGACCGCAAGGAACGATTGCTCGTGGCCAATACGCCGGTGTACGACCTCATGGTGGTGCCCAAGGAAGTGGAGGCCTTCGACACATCCGGGTTCTGCCGTCTGATCGGTGTGCCCGAAGGGGACTTCCGCACCCGCCTCAGCGAAGCGACACGCTACTCGAAGTACAAGCCGAGCATCATCGAGAAGCAGATCCCGGCCGACCAATTCGCGGCGATCAGTGTGCACTTGCACAAGTACCCCGGCTTCTATGGTCAATCGCGAACGCTGCGCACCTACCCGCCCCATACCGCTGCACACCTGCTGGGTTACCTCAGCGAGGTGAACGCCAAGAAGGTGGAGGAGGATCCGTACTACAAGTCGGGCGACGTGATCGGTGTGGGTGGACTTGAATCGTATTACGAGAAGGAGATGCGGGGCCGCCGGGGCGTGAGCTACGTGCTGGTGGATGTACACAACAACCAGAAGGGCTCCTTCAAGGACGGCCTATACGACACGTTGGCTGTTGCCGGTAAGGACCTCTTCACCGGCATCGACCTGGAGATGCAACAACTGGGTGAGCGGCTGATGGTGAACAAGAAGGGCAGCATCGTGGCCATCGACCCGAAGACCGGCGAGATCCTCTGCCTCGTGTCAAGCCCCACCTATGACCCCGAGCTGCTCGTGGGCCGTGTGCGCAACACGAACTACGGCATCCTTCAACGCGACCCGATCAAACCGCTTTTCGACCGCGCATTGCAAGCGCAATACCCGCCAGGCTCCATCTACAAGATCGTGCAGTCGCTCATCGCCTTGGACGAAGGGGCGATCGATGTGAACACCGGGTTCCCCTGCACGAAATCGCTCGTTGGGTGCCACAACCACCCGATGGCCGGCGACATCATCCACGCGATCCAATACTCCTGCAATCCCTATTTCTACCAAGTCTTCAAACGGATGGTGGAGCAGGACAAGGACCCGAACAACCGCTTCAAGGATGCTGCCCTCGGCCTCACCGAATGGCACAAGTACATGCTGACGTTCGGTTTGGGTCAGCGCCTCCCGATCGACCTGCCGTCCGCAAAAGGTGGCAACATCCCCGATGCGGCGTACTACGATCGGAAATACGGCAAGGAGGCCTGGGCCTTCAGCACCATCTACAGCGTGAGCATCGGGCAGGGTGAGGTGTTGGTGGCGCCGCTCCAAATGGCGAACCTCGCCGCCATCTTCGCCAACAAGGGCTGGTACTACGACCCCCATGTGGTGCGGGCCGTGGGTCACCCGGATAGCCTGCAGCAGAAATACCTGCAAAAACACATGACCGGCGTGGACCCCAAGTGGTACGACTACATCCAGGAAGGCATGCGGCGTGTGGTGGAAGAACCCGGTGGAACGGCTCGCAGTGCCCGTATCGAGGGCATCACGGTGTGCGGAAAAACGGGGACCGCAGAGAACCCGCATGGACAGGACCATGCCGTGTTCGTCTGCTTCGCACCCATGCAGGACCCCAAGATCGCCATGGCGGTGTACGTGGAGAACAGCGGCTTCGGTGGCACCTGGGCCGCACCCATCGCCAGCCTGCTCATCGAACAATACCTCACCGATACCATCAAGCGACCCGAGGTGGTGAAGCGCATGGTCGAAGCCGACCTCATCGCCAAGGAGAAGACCTTCGTGAAGAAGGTGAAGCCTAAACGCCGCCGCCGATGAGCGCTCGCGAGAACGTCGCCGCCAACTTCGACCGGCCGATACTGATCATGTATCTGCTGTTGATGTTCATGGGTTGGGCCAACATCTACAGCGCCGCTTACGATGTGGACCATCCGAGCATCTTCGACCAGAGCAAGGAGTACGGCAAACAGGCCGTGTGGATGGGCATCAGCCTGGTGCTCGGTGGATGCATGCTTTTGATCCGGGGTGATGTCTTCCGCGATTCGGCGTACACCGTCTATGGGGCGGTATTGTTGTTGTTGCTCGCCGTTCTGTTATTCGGCAAGGAGGTGAACGGCGCCAAGGCCTGGTTCGCTATCGGTGGCTTCGGTATCCAACCGGCTGAGTTCGCCAAGTTCGCCACGGCCCTCGCTCTCACGCGCTACCTGAGCGGGCTCAAGGCGCTGGTGGATACGCGCTCACGCGTGATCAGTACGGCCATCATCCTCGCGCCCGTCGCCCTCATCATGCTGCAGCCCGATACGGGCACCTCCCTCGTTTCCGGTGCCTTCATCCTCGTGCTCTACCGCGAAGGCCTTTCCGGTAACGTGCTGTTGCTGGCGATCCTGGCCGCTGTGCTTTCGGTACTGTCGTTGATCCTGAAGGAAAGCTCCTTCGACCTGCCCTTCACCGAGGCGAAGCTCACGGGCCAATACTTCCTGCTCGCTTTGATCGCCGTGTTCAGCGCGCTCGCGTTCTGGGTGGTGCGCAACCTGGTGGTGAAACGCGAACGCAAGCGCTTCATCGCCCTCATCGTGGTGGGGTTCATCAGCTCAGTGGCCTTCATCAGTAGCGTGGACTATGCGTTCAACAAGGTGCTCGCGAAACACCAGCAGGATCGTATCCTCGTGATGCTCGGCCAGATGGAGGATCCGCAAGGGCTCGGGTACAACGTGAAGCAGAGCCAGACGGCCATCGGATCCGGAGGCTTCGCCGGCAAAGGGTACCTCGAGGGCACGCTCACCAAGTTCAAATACGTGCCCATGCAAAGCACCGACTTCATCTTCTGCACCGTGGGTGAAGAGTGGGGCTTCCTGGGTACCGCCTTCGTGGTGATCCTGCTCACGGCACTGATCCTACGCATCATCCAGATCAGCGACCGCCAACGCTCGCGCTTCACGCGGATCTATGCGTACTGCGTGGCCAGCATCTTCTTCCTGCACCTGATGATCAACGTGGGCATGACCATCGGTCTGGCACCCGTGATCGGCATTCCCCTTCCCTTCTTCAGCTATGGTGGTAGCAGCATGATCAGTTTTACCATCCTGCTCGGCATCCTTGTCCGGTTGGATGCGGAGCGGCTGAGCCAGTTACGCTAGTCCACCCACCGCGCTCTGATCCCGAGGATGGTAGGAGTGGATCGCTCTTCGCAGCACCTGTGGCTTTGTCGCTGCTTAGTCGGTCATGATACTGATCGGTGGAGCTTGTGGCTGTTCAAGACCGTGGACGCGCCAACGACCGGCATTCAACACGCTGATAAGGCAAGCAAGGGAGATCAGTTGCTCTAGAACGATCACCGCCGCGTGCGTAGGGTGCGCGAAGCGGAAAGTGGGGCAGCAGCGCAGCTTAGAACGTCTCACAAAAAGAACGCCGGACCTAGGCCCGGCGTTCCGAATATTGGTTCGGTATCGCTCTCAGTAGAACTTGTAACGTTCGTCCTTCACGCCTACAACCTCCTTCAACGCATTGAAGAGCGCACCATCCACGCGTGATTGCGCACGCTGGGCCAAGGTCTTCTTGTCCACGTTCAGGTCCTGTGGCTCGGGTGCGGCGGTCTTGTTCGTCATGCTCACGACGTACACGCCGGTCTCCCCTTTCAAGGGCACGCTCACCTTGCCGTTCTCCAACGCGAACACCTTGCCTACCACCTCGAACTCGCTGAACCCCCCGGGCAAGTTGAAGCTGTTGTAGGTGAGGTCCGTGGCCATTTGCTGTGCACCACTGAGTTCGGTGGTCAATGCGCTCAGGTCGGTCTTGCCTTCCATCTTGGCCATCCATGCAGCGGCCTTCTTCTCCTTCACCACTTCCTTGGTGAAGATCTCGCGCACATCCTCCAGCTGCGGCGCACCCTCTTCGCGGATGCCGGTGAGGATGGCCACCACGTAGTTGTCACCGCTCTGGATGGGCTCGCTCAATTTGCCCACCTCGGCGCGGTTCACCCACTGCACCACGGGCTGTGCATCCTGTAGACCAGGAACGAAACGCTGATCGTTCCGCAGCTCGTCCACCGGGGTCACTTGGACGCCCATTTCCTCGGCCGCCTTCTTGAAGCTGGCCAGGTCGGTGTTGCGCAGGCTGAACTCATTGGCCTTCTTGTAGAATTCCTTGAAGGTGGCCGGCGATGGCTTCATGGTGCGTTCCACGCTCACGACGCGACGCTCCTGGCGGCTGCGCTGACCGAGCACTTCCACGATGTGGTAACCGTAGCTGGTCTTGGCGATGGTGATGGCACCCACTTTCTCATCGAAGCTGGCGGCGGTGAATTCGGGCACCATCTGCTTCTTGTCGAACCAGTCGTACACGCCACCCTTCTCCTTGGTGTTGCTTCCGGGATCCTCGCTGAACTTCACTACGAGGTCCTCGAACTTGCTGCGGTCGCGCTTCACCACGGTGAGCAGGCTATCCGCGAGTTTCTTCTGCTCGTCCTCACCCTTGCCGTTCTGGGTGCTAAGGAGGATGTGGCGCACGCGTGCCTCGGGCACATCGGCCAGTTCGGTCACCTTCACCAGCTTCCATTGATCACCTTCCTGGTACGGTCCCACCACGGTTCCCACCGCGCCGTTCACGATCAACGAATCGTTCAGCTTGTCGGCGGTGCCTTCGGTGTACGGGGTCTTGTTGAACGCGCGTGAATCGCTGTTGGCCACGATAAAGAGGCTGTCGTTGGTGCTGCTCACCAATCCCTCACGCAGCTCGGCGAGTTCCTTCATGGTGGCGGCACGGTCGGCATCCGAGGCGGTCACCGGGAAGAGTGCGTATTCGAATTTGCGCGCAGCCTGCTGGCGGTACTTGCGGTCGTTCTTGTGCTGGTCGTAGTAGCGACGCAGTTCCTTGTCCTCCACCACATACAGGCTGTCGGCTTCACTGTCGTAACGCTTGGCCACGAAGCTGAAGGTAGCCTTGGTGTTCTTGGCCAGGTAATCGTCCTTGGCCTGGGCGCTGTTCACGTAGATGCTCTTCTTCACCAAGGTGGTGTACTTGCTGTACAAGCGGTTCTCGGTGATACGTCGCTTCTGGATCTCGTGGTAAACCGGTGCGTTGATCTGCACGCTCTGGAAGTATTGCTGCAGTTTCTCGGCGCTCGGCTTGCCGTCCTCACCTTGGAAGTTCGGCTGGTTCTTGAACTCGGGCAGGATGTTCTCCCCGAAACGGATGTCGTCGTATTCGGCCTTGGTGAGGGTGAACCCGGCTTCTTCCACCTGGCCCAACATCACGCGGCTCTTCATCATCTCCTGCCACACGCTGTTGCGCACCTGCTCCTGCATCTGCGTGTTCACCTGCTGGCCGAAGTCGTTGCGGTAGCTCTCCACCTCGTCGTCCACGCGGCGCTCGAACTCGATCAGGCTCACTTCTTCACCGCCCACCGTGCCGATGCTCTGGTCTTCGCGACTCGAACCACGACCACTGAACAGATCGGTGAGGATGAAGGCCGCCATGGCCCCGCCCACCAACACCAACAACAAGCCGCTGCGCTCGCGGATCTTACCAATGACTGCCATTGCCTTTGAGGAATAGGGGTGCAAATATAGGCGGCTGCCCCATACGCCGCTGGACAGGGGCAATTCCCTGATCATCAAGCCATAAACCAGCAACGGAGGACTGTTGACGGGGTTGGTCCCGTGGAGAAGGCCGATGCCAACGTGGCATAGCGCCATCGCACCTCCGACCGGCAGCGCCGCCCGAAGGCCCTGACCTATCGATCCACCGAACGAATTCCAGCGGCCGGGTCGGTGACCTCCAACCGCACCAGGTCCACCCGGCCGTGGATCACCTGCGCCACGGTGAGCCGGAACGGCGGTAGCTCGATCACCTGCCCCTGTTCGGGGATGTCGCCGGTGCTGTGCAGGATGAAGCCGGCCAACGTGTCGTACTCCTCGCTCTCGGGCAAGACCAACCCGTAGGTCTCGATCAGGTGCGTGATCTCGCTGCGTGCGCTGAAGAGGAACTCGTGGGGACCCAAGCGCTCCTCCACTTCCTCGGGCGTATCGTGCTCGTCCTCGATGTCGCCCACGATGGTCTCCACCACATCCTCCATGGTGAGCATGCCGGCCGTGCCGCCGAATTCGTCCACCACCACCGCCACGTGCGTGCGTTGTTTGATGAAGAGTTGCAGCACTTCGTCCGCTGGCATGGTGCCGGGCATGAAGTTCACCGGTCGCATCACCGCGCGGATGGTGCGCGGTTGTTTGAACAGTTCGTAGCCGTGAACATAGCCGATCACATCGTCGATGCTCTTGCGGTACACGAGCAATTTGCTCATCCCGCTTTCCACGAACCGTTCGTGCAAGGTGCTGATCGGTTCGTCCACCTCGATGGCTTCGATCTCGGCACGCGGCACCATCAGATCACGCACCTTGGTGTTGCTCAATTCGAGGGTGTTGCGGAAGTACTCCACCTCGGCGTCCATGCCCTCGTCGTTGGCCTGGTTGGCCGTCACATCCTTCAGGAATTCATCCAGGTCCACGCGCCCGAACGCGATGGTACCAGGCCTGCTCTTCACGCCGAAGATCCGCAGGATGAGCTCGCTAAGCCCGGTCATCACCATCATGGGCAGCCACAGCACCACGAAGAGGATCTGCAGGGGCAGCGCGAAGGCGCTCAAAGTGGTATTGGGATCGATCCGGAACACGGCCTTCGGCAGGAACTCACCCACCACAAGGATGAGCAGGGTGCTGAGCACTGTTTGGGCCACGAGCACGAACGCCGCGCCGTAGCCGAAACCGAGGAGCCAGGGCTGCAGCAATTTGGCCATCAACAGACCGTAGAGCACCAAGGCCAGGTTGTTGCCCACGAGCAGGGCTCCGATCACGCGGGCTGGTCGTTTCAGCATCACCGATACGAGCCGTGCCCAGATGGCGCCCCGGTTGCGCTCCAGTTCGATGTAGAGCTTGTTGCTGCTGACGAAGGCGATCTCCAGACCCGAACACAGGGCCGATACGGCCACCGCGATGATCAACAGGATGAGGTCGGTTCCGGTGAAGGACAAGGCGGATGGCGGTCAACGCCGCTGGCACGAAGATAGGCGCACCAACTACCTGCCGGCGTTGTGCCGATCGTCCAACGCCTCCAAGCGCCCCCGCATGAAGCGGCGCAGGAAGAACATGGCCAGTGCGATGCCCGGGAACCAGAACCAGTTCTTCGCGGCCGCGAAACCATCGGTGTACACGACCACCAGTGCGGCCAACGCGGTACCGATGGCCACCGCGAGCCAGAAGTGCTCCATGAACTTATTCAGCTTGCGCATCGGTCGCTAAGGTATCATCGGGCACGTAGAGCTGGCCGGTGATGCGGTGGATCACGTAGCTGCTGAAGTCCTCGGCGGCGTCCAGCCCCATGCCGTGGATCACATCCGGGCCCCGCTGCACCCGCACGGCCTTGTCCGTTCGCACCCGGGCACTATCCTGGTACCAGGTGAGTTGTTCGGTCTCCAAGCGCTCGCCTTTCTCGTTCACGAACACCACCTGCTCGTACACCTCCATGCGTTTCTCCTTGGGCAGGATGAGCCCGCGCCGCGCCGTGAGCTTGCTCTGCTCCTCGCCTTTCCGGTCGAAGAAGACCAACTCCACACCATCGCTCATCTCAGTGCGCTTGCGTTCACCGGTTGACCATTCCGCGATGCGGCCCGCTCGTAGGCGGTTGGTAACACGCCCGCTATCCGAGTACAGGTATTCCGCGGCGCTGGTGATGCGGTCAGGCGCGTTCAGCTCCACTTCGATGGCCGCCACCTTGTCCAAGTCGTTCTGACAGCCGCACAGCACGGTCGCCATCGCGCACGTAAAGCCGAGGATCTTCATCCACAGGGCCATGGCCGATCAATCGATCCGGCGCTTGCGGAACCAGCCCTCGCGCACATCGGGCGTGATGGTGATGCCGAGCAGGAGCGTGAAGTAGCGCTCGCGGATGAGGCCGTTCTCCACCGTGCCGCGCTCGCCGAATGCCCCGCCGATGTTCAACCGGCTTCGCGTGGTGGTGGCCATCATGGGAACGGAAAGTCCAGCGGTGAAGCTGCGGTCCTGCAATTGCGTGCCGCCCACCTTCAGGTAATCGTTCGTGACTTGCAGTCCAGCGCGGTACACGGTGCGCTTCCAGATGGAGCCGAGGACCTCGTTGGTGGGCCTGTACGAAGCGCCCACGCGCATCGATGTACTGTTGGCTAATTGACCCACAGGTTGGAAGCGCGCGTCGCTTACACTGAGGGTGGTCCAATCGCGTTGGCCGTATTCGGCGCCCACGGTCCACCGTTCGTTGAACACGGTGAAACCCGCACGAAGGCCTAATGGAAGATCAATGCTGCCCGTGAGGTCAGCGACGGAATACGAGGTATCCAGCGGCACCTCCAATCCCGAGGAGCTGAAGCCGTAGGTGTTCGCCACTTCGGTCCGTTCGGCACCGATGCTCACCGGCAATTCCGCGGCTACACCGGCCAGGAAGAAGAGCCCTTCATCGTCCTTGGTGCGGCGCTTCCGCAGATCCCCTTGGTACTGCAGACCCAGATCGGCCGTGGGGTCGCGCAGGAGCAAGGTGCTGGTGATGCGGCTGGCATAGAAGCCCTGCCCCGAAGGGAACACCGCCGACCGGCCCGTTTCGATCCGCCCGAAGAGGTAACCCACGTTGGCCCCCACGGATAGTCGGTGACCGTTGGCGAGCGAATCGCGCTGTTGGCTCACCACCAGTCCAACCCCGATGATCCCCTGGTTCAAACCACCGTCGCCGGTGTAGGTGAAGGTGGACACTCCGGTGCTGCCCGGGATGGATTCCGTTTCTGTGAGGCTATAGTTGACGCGGGATACGGGACGCACGCCCAAGGCCACGCCCCAGCGGCCTTTGCCGAAGGGCAAGCCCAGGGTAAGGCCCATGATCTCCGTTCTACGGCCGAGGCGTTCCGTGGTGCCGTTGGTCAATTGGCTGGTGCGCACACCCAGGCCGGTCTCGAAGGTGGTGCGGTGCAGCGCGGCGTACGAGGCGGGGTTGGCGAACACGGTGCTCACCGGACCCACGGCGGCAGCTCCCAACCCACCCATCATGGCCTGCGCGATGGGGGTGGAACCGACGAATTCCCCCAGGCCGTAGCCAGAATAGGGTGAGCCGCTACCCTGTTGCCCCTGGGCCATCGACCGCATGGGGAGCAGCAGGGCCAGTAGCGCCGCCGAGCGAGCGATGATGAACGAGCAATGCATGGTAGCCTTCCAGGGTGAGGATGGGGAGCGCAAAGATGCCACTTTCCAACCCGCGTACGAACCGCAGGGCATCACCGCCGGTGAGCACAACGACCAAGTCCTTGTGTTCATTGCGCATCCGGCGGATGTAACCCTCCAATTCACCGAGCATGCCGAAGTGGATGCCGGCTGCCAGCGAGGTTTCCGTAGTGGTGCCGATCAACGGGGGTCGTTCAGCGGGCTCCACCAAGGGCAAGCGGGCACTGTAGGCGTGCATGGCTTGGGCGCGCATGCGAAGGCCCGGCGAGATACCCCCTCCGCTGTAAGTGCCATCGGCCTGGCAGAGGTCGTAGGTGAGGCAGGTGCCCAGGTCCACCACCAGGACCGGACGACCCGGGAAACGACGCACGGCCCCTACCGCGTTGGCCAGCCGATCGGCCCCCAAGGTGTGGAGGGTACCATAGGCATTGCGCAAGGGCGACGGTGAAGTGCCTGTGAGCACGGTGGTGGGCGCCCATGTTCCCAAGTGCTCCACGAAGGCTGGATCGGGCGTCGCCGTGGATCCTAGACCGATGCCTTGAAGCCGAACACCACCGATGAAAGCCGCCAACCCGGTGCGATCGTGGTTGGCCATCGGTCCGTGTTTCACCAGCCTATCACCTTGGAACAGCGCCAGTTTGGTGCGGGTGTTGCCCACATCGAGCACAAGATCGAGGCCGACTACTGGCATGGTTCGTTCACTTGTCTATCTTTGCCGCCCTGTTCGCCGATACCGTACCAGCGGGGTGGACAAAGTTCGGTGCCTTAGCTCAGCTGGTAGAGCAATGGATTGAAAATCCATGTGTCCCCAGTTCGATTCTGGGAGGCACCACGAAAAAGGGGCTGTCTCATCCGAGGCGGCCCCTTCGTTCTTTTACATCAACGATCCGGTCAAGGATTCCGCTCCAGCCACTCCTTCACCACGACCAGGTGGCCCTGCTTCACGGGTTCGCGCAGTCGTTTGTTGGTAGCAGTGAAATACTTGTGGCGCTCCAGGAACCGCACCTGCAGTTCGTTCCAATCGCGTTCGGTCTTCAACACGCCGTAGTGTTTCATCTCGGCGAAAAGCGTGCTCCCGATCCGCTCGAAATCGCCGCGCCCGAGGTAGTCCAGATCCGCGTCGCAGAGGATGCGCGCAAGCTTGTTCCGCGGCGCCTGCGGTATCCGGGTGGCCATGATCATGTCGCAGATAAGTTCCACTTGGTCAGCCGAGAATCCGAACTCGGGCAGCTTCTCGCGTACGATGGCGCAACTGGCCTTCTCGTGCTCGAGGTCTTGCACGGCGAAACCCGAATCGTGGTACAGGGCAGCCACCTTCAACAGGGTCAACCCCTCGCCGGTCACACCCTCCTGCTCGGCGATGTCCACCGCGCTGGCGTACACATCCAACGTATGCTCCAGGCAATGGTAGGTGCGCGCCTCTGGAAGGTCATCGCGCAGCTTGCGGAGGATGTATGCTCGAGCGGCCTGAGGGTCCATGCGAGCGAGCAAGATAAGAACGCTCGCGAAAGCGCCCCCCTACCTTTGTACACCGCCATGAACCGTTCCTCACGCCGCACCTTCCTCCTCTTCGGTGCGCTCACCCTTTACGTGCTGCTGCAATTCCTCTGGTGGGCCGTGCTGCTGGTGCGCAAAGAGACCGAGCTGGCCGAACTGGCCATGCAGGTGAAACTGCTGGGAGGCTCCACCGACCACCCGCTGGATGATTCCCGTGCCATACGCATGGTCGTTGGCGAAGGCACCGTTTTCCTCGCCTTGCTGCTGGGCATGCTCTTCCTCACGTTCCGCGCCATCCGGCGAGATCTGGCTGCAGCACGCACCCAACGCAACTTCCTCATGGCCGTGACCCACGAGCTACGCACGCCCATCGCAGCCATCAAGTTGCAGTTACAGACCCTACGCCGGTCCGGCCTTTCGCAGGAACAACGCGATGGGCTGCACCACCAGGCGCTGACCGAGGCGGACCGCTTGAACGCCTTGGCCGACAAGGTGCTCATCGCTACTAGCGCGGAAGATGGTGTGATCTCCCTCGATCTGAAAGAGGTGGACGTGATGGATCTGATGCGGAACGTGCTGGAGCGCGCACGCATGCAGATCGCGCCGAACCATCAAGTCCAACTGCAAGGTCCTGAACGGTTCGTGGTGCTGAGCGATGCGCAGGCTTTGCGCAGCATCGCCGACAACCTGATCGAGAACGCCGCGAAGTATGCACCCGGTGGAACACGCATCGCCATCGCCGTGGAGAAAGGGCGTGAAGGATGGCGCCTCATCGTAACGGACGAAGGTCCGGGCATACCCACCGAGGAACATGCTCGCATCTTCGAGCGCTTCTACCGGGGCGGCAACGAAGAGACACGTCAAGCGAAAGGAACCGGATTGGGACTCTACATCGTGCAACGGCTCGTACAGCGTCTCGGCGGGGCCATCGAGGTTCGACACGCCGCACCGACGGGGGCTATCTTCGCAGCCTCGTTCCCCGATCGCTGATGAAGCAGCCCCACAAGGTCGTACTCATTATCATGGATGGCTGGGGCATCGGTGCCGGTGACCGCACGGACGCCGTGGCCGCAGCCGATACACCGTTCATCGATTCGCTCTACCGCACCGCACCGCACGCCACGCTGCTCACCGACGGTTCGCATGTGGGGCTTCCGCCCGGCCAGATGGGCAACAGCGAAGTGGGGCACCTCAACATCGGTGCGGGCCGTGTGGTGTTCCAGGACCTCATGCGCGTGAACAACGCGATCGCCGACGGCAGCTTGGAACGCGACCCGGTGTTGCAGCAGGCCTTCGCACAAGCCCGCGAACCGGGCCGTCGCCTGCACCTGATGGGGCTGCTCTCCGACGGCGGTGTGCATGCCATGCGCGTACACGCCGAAGCGCTCTGCCAGATGGCGCATCGCACTGGTGTGCGCAAAGTCTTCGTCCATGCTTTCACCGATGGGCGCGATGCCGACCCGCGTAGTGGACTGGGCTACGCGGAGCAGTTCCTGAACGGGATCGAAGGCACGGGAGCACGTATCGCCAGCGTCACCGGCCGGTACTTCGCCATGGACCGCGATAAGCGCTGGGAACGAGTGGCCAAGGCGTACGAGAACCTGGTGCATGGCCGCGGCATTCCCGTGACCGATCCGTTGGATGCGTTCCGGAGCAGCTATGCGGCCGGCAAGACGGACGAATTCATCGAGCCGCACGTTGTGGTGGATGCGCAGGGTGCTCCATTGGCCACCATCCGCCCGCATGACGTGGTGATCTGCTTCAACTTCCGCACGGATCGTTGCCGCGAGATCACACAGGCCCTCACCCAACAAGCGTTCCCCGAGCAAGGGATGAGCCCACTCCCCTTGCATTATGTGACGATGACCGAATACGACAGCACCTACCGCGATGTGCACGTTCTCTTCCGCAAGGATGATCTGCGGATGACTATCGGTGAGGTGGTGGCACAGGCCGGGAAGCAGCAGATCCGCATCGCCGAGACCGAGAAGTACCCTCACGTGAGCTTCTTCTTCAGCGGAGGGCGTGAAGCGCCATTCACTGGTGAATCACGGATCATGATCCCCTCACCGAAAGTGGCCACCTACGACCTGCAGCCCGAAATGAGCGCGCAAGGGATCGCCGATGCCATTTGCACCGAACTGCAGAAAGGTGCGGTGGACTTCGTGGCCCTCAACTTCGCGAACCCCGACATGGTGGGGCACACGGGCGTTTTCGATGCCATCGTGAAGGCGGTGGAGACCACGGACCGCTGCGTGCGGCAGGTGGTGGAGACGGGTCGGGCGAACGGTTACTCCTTCGTGATCATCGCTGACCACGGCAATGCGGACAAAGCCTTGAACCCAGATGGAACGCCCAACACGGCACATAGTACCAATCCTGTGCCGGTGATCGTGGTGGATGATCGTCCACTGGCGATCCGCAGCGGCATCCTTGCCGATGTGGCACCGACCATCTTGGCCCTGATGGACATGGAAAAGCCCGCCGAGATGACGGGCTCTACCTTGTTGGTCGGATAGGCTCAGTTCCGCAGGATCGTCAGATGGCCGGTGTACGGCTCGTCGTGACGGTCCACGATGACTTCGTAGAAGTACGTCCCCTCGGGAATTCCAACGGCGCCCCAGTTATTACGGTAGTTGTTCATCTCGAACACCAACTGACCCCAACGGTTGAACACCTTCACCGTGTTCGTCGTGCTCAGGATGCCTTCGATCTCGAACCGATCGTTCTGCCCATCGCCATTGGGAGTGAATACGTTCGGAACGATGATGTCGCACTCGATGGTGACGGTGGAACTCGCTGAGGCGGTGCGATCGCAAGCGTCGGTGGCCACCACCACATACGTACCGGAGGTGAGGAGATCCGCGTAGGCCACGTCCCCGGTCGCACCGGTGTTCCATTCCAATTGCAGGCCACCGAAACCACCACTCGCGAAGGCGGTGATGGCGAGGCTATCCTCGGCACACGGTTCCGTGTAGTTCTGAGTGGTGACCGTGATGGGCGGTGCGTCGAGAATGGTGATGTTGACCGACGCGGTGACCGTGCGCCCGCAGGCATCGGTGAAGCTCGCAGTGATGGTAACGTCCTCATCTTCGTCGGCGATGTTGTCCTCCACGGCTTCGAACGGAACGATAAGATTGAGCAGATCGGCCGGAATGATACGTTGCTGTGGCTGGTCGAAGTCGTTGCCGTTGCTTGCCGATCCGCCGTAAGACATGTTCACGGTAAGCGCACCCTGAACACCGAATGGCCGGATGATGTTGATGTTCGTAGAGGTGCAAGCCTCGGTGACCGTATTCGGCCCCTGAATGGACATGTTGATCGGTGGCGGCGGGAGCAGATCCACCAAGAAGGTAGCCTCCGCCGAATTATCGCAATCATCGGTCACTTCGACAACGTAGGTGGCGGCAGCGGTCGGACTCACAACGAGGGAATTGCCGGTCGTACCGCCTGGCCACGAGAAAGTGTAGGGCGCATAGCCACCGGTAGCCACACCGTTCAGTGTGGCACTACCTCCGCAGGGGATGGTGGACGTAGCGCCGACCGTTACCAGTGCTGGTGCCTGTGTGACCAGGAAGGTGGCATCCACGATGCTGAAGCCCCCGTTGCAGATGGAGACGTCACCCAAGCTCAGGATGAGGCTTTCCGCCACATCGTCATCTTGGAAAAAGACCACGTTGTAGCTAACGGCACTTTCGCCCTCGGGGAAGATGACCTGATCAGGCAGCGCGCTGAAGTCCACGCCGATCTCGGCTTGTCCGTTGATGTTCAGATAGAGGGTATCCGCGAACGCCGTTCCTCCAGAGCGTTCGAAGACGATCGTAACCTCGTAGCAGCTCTCTTGCACGTTGCTGCCATTGACCGTGGGGCCTGGTGCGAAGTATGCGCTGAAAGGGTTCGGAGCGGGCACCACGGTCACCGGCACATCCACGGTGGTGGAGAGGCCGCAATTGTCGTTGATGGTCACTGGGTAGCTCGTATCCGAGAGCGGGGCCACGCTGATCACCGGATCGGTACCCAAGGCACCCCAGTCGAAGGTGTAAGCCCCATAACCGCCGATCACCTCCGGTGTGATGTCCACTGCATCGCCGCAATCCACGCTGAACGCTGTGCCGACCGCGCTCAGGACGGGTGCTTCGTCGATATTGAACGTGAACACGTTCTCGATCGTATCACCCGTACACTGGGAGAAGCTGGAGACGGTGATCACCACGGTCTCGGCCACATCGCTGTCGATGGGCGCCGTGAACTGGATGGGGAACAAATCCTGACCTGCCGTAAAGATGACCTCAGTCGGAAGTGCCGGCGTGATATCCACCCCGTTAGTGAACGTGCCGCTGTAGGACACGATAAAGGTATCCGCATTGGCGAGTTCACCCAGCCGCAGAAAGCTCAGCTCCATATCAAAGCAGCTCTCGTACATCGTATTGCCCACGATCCCCGGACCCGGGGTTAGGGTGGGAACGAATGGTGCGCTAGTGAAACTGCCCGCCTCTAAGAACACGCCAGAGTCGTAAATAGGATCACTATCAAAATCGCCGCCTGCATCGGCAACGGCCAACTTGATGTGATAGGTCTCACCACACTGAACCAGTGCCTTCGCCGTCAGGACTGTTGTAAGACCATTGAAAGCCACATCCCCGTTCGCCAAATTATTGATGTAGTACTCAGGATTCACGGCAGGACAGAGAGGATTTTCCGGATCGTTTTCTCCTCCACCGTTCACGTTCCCAATTGTCACCGGTGTAACGCCGTCTGGAAGTACCGCAATGTTTATAGCTCCATTCGAATACGGTCCTGCAATTCCAGGCCCATTCAGGAAGAACCCAAACGCATCATTGAATGAACAAACGAATGAAGGATATTCCTCCGAACCCCATACGTATTTGAATTCTACGGAATCCCCAACAGGCACGAAATCGAACTCCAGAATAGAGAAATTCGTCACAGGTCCACCAACAATAGCCTCCAGATCAGGATCACTCCCGTTGTTACCAAGATCTCCAGAGATAATTCCATTAGCTGAACCTGAAATATCCTCAACGAAACCCGTGCTTAGGATCACGCCAGAAGGGACACCGAGGTCTCCCGTTTGTACAAATGAACCCGTCCCAGGTTGAGGAGTGGCAGGGTTAGAAACCCCATTGAAGCTGATGTTGCTCACGGTGATGCCGCTTCCGAGCAGTACATCCTGTACCAGTTGCGTGGGGGTAAGCGTACTGTTCACCACAAGCTGAGCTTGTGCCTGAAGGCCAAAAGCACAAACCGCTGTGCAGAGGACCGAGCGTATCATTTCTGTGCGCATGCGTTTCTAATCCTGTGTTCCTTTCAACAATGTTACTTGTCCGAATCCTTCCATGGATGGCAGGTACAACCCGGCTACTTTGTACTTGTACACGTAGACACCTGTGTTCGCCACACTTCCCCCATTGATCGTACCGGGCCAAAGGTCGTCCATCGAATTCGTGGTGAAGACCTCCGCTCCCCAACGGTCGAAGACGGTCATTTCGAACTCATCGATGTAGTGCCCCACCGGACCGAAGGTGTCGTTGTTGCCATCACCGTCCGGTGAGAACGCGTTCGGGAAGTAGACGTGCGCGGGTGGCTTCAGCAATACGGAATCCATGGCCATGCATCCGTTCGGCGTGGTGACCCGAAGGTTCACCCAATGTTCCTCCAGATCAACGTAGCTGTGGTAGACGTGCTCTTCGCGGTAGCGTGTGCCATCGCCCATGTCCCACACATGGGTCAACGCCTGGGGCAGTGTGGCGGCTCGAAGATGCCAATCGTCCTGGCCCAGATTCTCGGTGGTGATCAACAGGTAGACATCTTCGACGGCAACGGTCACCTCTTCGAATAGCTCCTCGCCACATTGGTCCGTAACGGCCACCATATATGTCGTTTCCTCCTCAGGCTGTACCATCATGGTCGGATCGGTCTTCTCCTGATCGATCCAGTTGATGAAGAACTGCCCTGAGCCACCTGCCACGCTCACTTCCACCACGGTGCTGTCGCCCAAGCAGATCAAATGGTCCGGAGTCACGAACAGTTCGAACGGATCATAGATGGGCAAGCGGGTCCACACTTGCGCGGAGCCTTGTATACCGCACTGGTCAGCGGCTGCGATGGTGTACACCATATCGGTCGGCACACCCACTTCGATCTCGTCGTCCAAGCCGATCGTATTCCCCTGCTGGTCGGTCCACTCATAGGTGTACACACCGTTCCCGCCAGTGATTGTCGCGATGCCCACGACGACCGTATCTCCTGGACACTGCACCGTCACGTCGTCCGTGGTGGTGATCACGATGGGATCCAGCGGAGCCATGGATACCAGCACACTGTCCTCCACCACATCACCGCAGCCTTCGGTGACCAAGACTTGGTACCAAAGCGGGGTTCCAGGCGAAGGGACGGTGATGGTCGGCGTAACGCCCGCTACGGAACCGAGGGCCGTCCAGGCATAGGTGTAAGTACCATTCCCGCCCGTGGTGGAGACCACGGCGATCTGTTCGGTCTCCAAACATGGTACCTGGGTGGCTGGCGATACCTCGATCTGCAACGGATCGTAGACCGGCAGGTTCACCATGAGGGTTCCGTAGAAGGGCTCCACATCACAGCCATCCGTTACGGTGAAGTCATAGGCCGTGGTGACCTCCGGCGAAACCGTGATGGTGGGGGTGGTCTCACCGGTGCTCCACAGGAACTGGTAGTCGCCAACACCTCCGCTCATGATCGGAGCCAGCACGTTCACATCACCGCAGAGGGCATCCACATCAGAGCCTTCAGCATTGAGCGGTTCCGGGCTGATGATGTTGAGGATGAACTCGGTCTCCACGTTGGTGTTGGCGCAGGCCACCAGCTGGGTGATGGTGATGACGATCTCTTCTG
>Ga0209812_10000073_pt1 | contig 92421 bp, 80 predicted proteins | sample JI71714BDNA_FD_187502 | JGI IMG/M metagenome (GOLD analysis project Ga0209812, IMG submission 187502) | Wastewater effluent complex algal communities from Wisconsin, to seasonally profile nutrient transformation and Carbon sequestration -... | ecosystem: Engineered > WWTP > Effluent > Algae... | reverse complement strand
CGCAACCGCGCCATCTGCACTGGCTGCACTGGCTGCACTGGCTGCACTGGCTGCACTGGCCGTATAGGCATCGTAAATCGCCAACGCTTTGTTATGCTGCACATAGTTCAAACCGATAAACCCAATGGCGCCTTCATGTTGCGATACTGCATTGGACAATTCGCGACTAGATTCAAACCGCTGGGCAGCTTTATCCAGCGTCGCGCTATGTTTTTTTAGCACCAACTGACTAAAAGTATCAAAGGTGCCGGACTGTTCATCCCGCGCCATAATACGGATGGGCTGATTTGGCCCACCCAACTGCTGCCAATTGCGCAAGGTACCAGCAAATATTTGTGCCAACTGGGCGGTACTGAGCTGCTCCACTGGGTTGTTTTGATTCACAATAATGGCAAGGCCATCCAGCGCAATAATGTGTTCGTTGCCAATTTTACTCATATCACCAGCGACCGCTTGCAGCTGATCAAGCTCCTCGGTATGAATAGGCCGCGACGACATGCCAATATCGGCACTGCCTTGCAACAATCCGGCAAACGCAGTCCCTGAGCCATGCGCGGCAAGCTCGATGCGATAGCGGCCGTCCGGTAAGCGAAATTGCAACTGCCGCTCCTGTGCATTCTTACCAGACACCCACTCCAAATGCGTTGCCTTTTGCTGCCGTAAAAAAGCTTCTAACATCGCCGGTGCTAAGGTTTCACCAATGGTATTGGAACCATGCAAACGAAAGGCTATCGGCTGCTCGGCCGCGGCCAGCTGCGGCGCTGCCGTGTGCGATGAGCCCAGATCGGATAATGCGGTCGGATTGGCACCGCCGGTCATAGCGCCACTGGTGCGGGTATCGCCGGCAAAAAATCCGCCATGATAACCACCGAACCCAAGCGTGATTGCCAGCACTGCCGCCATACCGAAGGCAAATGCCGGTCGTTTCCACGTTGCGGCAGGTGGCGATGGAGCAAGACGGGTCATGTCAGCGGTAGGCGGCGATGGAGCAACACGGGTCATGTCAGCGGTAGGCGTTACGGTAGGCGCGGTTGCAACTGTGGAATGGTTCGTGCCCTCTGAGCGCGGATCTGGCGGCAGTACTGGCGCACTTAAGGCATTCATGCGATGGATCAGTGCCGTCAGTGTCGGGTGCTTGAGTGGTAATAATTCGACCGAGACCTGTTGGCGATAAGTGGCATCTTGAAACAGCTTTTGCGCTGAGACGGGCAGTGTCAGCTCTTGCACGGCACATTGTGCCAATTGTTGGCAGCAGTTCATCAATTCAGCTTGCCATGCCGAGTTGTTTGGGTTGGCATCGGGTTTCGCACTCGGGTTCATCGGATGACTCTCTTGGGGTTTCATATTATGACTTGCTGGAGCTGTGATGATGTCTTTCATAACGTTAGACGTACGGTGGTGCGCAGGCTCAACCGCAGCTCTCATCGGTGGCACTTTGTCGCCTGGCTCGGACTCCGCATGAGCTGCTGCAAGCTGCGCGGCCCAATCTTTGGGTGGCATGTTATTCAATAGAATGTCTTTGGCTGCCATGTCAGGCTCTGCCTTGCGAGGTCTATGGTTTGGCAAATCTTTCGCTTCTACCGTGCTGTTATCTGGGTTATTTTCGGAGTTGTTTTCTGGATCGTAAGCGCCAGCTTGATGTTGTACCCGCACCGATGTTGGCTGGTTGTCTGCCTTGGTTTGCGGTAGCTCTGATACTTGATTCAGCAAGGCTTGCGACGCTGCAGCACGCAAGCCTGCCTCAGGACGAGCGTCAAACTCAGTTGCGGTATAGTTTGCGTTGGACAACAGTTCAGGCGGACGAGCAGGATGTTCTTGGTGTGACATGACAAATTCCTACAGCAACAGACAATTCATACTGAGAATGCACTTAAACAATGCATCTAATAAATAATGCGTATACATCACGACACTCCCCCCATCGCCCTCATGCAAATGCATTGCTGATGTCCATATATTGATTGCGTGTCCTAGGAGGGATCCGTAACGAGATTAAAACTGGCGCCATACTAAGTGGCGATTGTGACGCGGGTATGACGTTTTTATGTGGTTAAAATTGCACAGCAAGGCAGAAGGTATCCAATTGATGTAGTTGCGTTTTTGCTAATGTGTAACAAAAGAATTACACCCATCACAGCGATACAGCTGCATGGCTTCACGCTACCTTTACGCGGTAGGGCTGTGGTTGGTTGTGAAGGTTAGGTTGCCGCTGGTACACTGTGCCGGTTTAAATCGCGCAAGGATAGCCTCTGGCATGGCTCTGCATTTTTTTCATACCCCTGATGGTGCGTTAACGCTTTATAGCCATCGCCACAATAGTGCAATCCACGCTGCAGTACAGCCTGCAAACACCACGGAGGCCTCAGGTGAAACCTACGGCACTGTGATCCCGCCACAGCACAGTGGCAAAGCTATGTTGGTTTTGCAGCCATTTGCGGAAGAGAGTAATCGTTGTCGCTATATGTGGCCTGAGTTGGCAGCGCAGCTGTCTGATATTGATACCTTTGTGCTCGATGGCTGGGGATGTGGGGATAGTGCCGGTGATTTCTCCGATGCCAGTATCGGCCGCTGGCGTTCGCATTTGTTACTGTTGATTCAGCAACTGCAACAGCAAGGCTATCGTGAATTACGCTTTTTAGCTGTCCGATTTGGTGCCTTGCAATTGCTTGATTTATTAAGTTTTGGCCCGCTACCGTTACCAGTCAGTCAGGTGCTGTTGTGGCAACCTCAACTGCAAAGCCAGACCTTCTTAACACAGTGGTTGCGATTAAAACAAGCCAATCTCCTCAGCAATCCGGCCACAGATAGCCCTAAGGCGCTGCGCGCGCAGCTGCTACAAGGGACATCGGTCGATATCGCCGGTTATGCCATGACAGCGGCACTTTATCACGACATTGCACAGTTACAACCGCGATTGGCGCCGTGTTACCGCGCCTTACGCGTGGATTGCATTTATAGTCAACTGCCGCCCGCGACGGTCGTGGTAAATACGCCTAGCAGTGATGAGCGCAGCCACGCCCAGCAGGCAGCTCACAAGGAGGCGAGCAAAAGCGTCAATGGGCCACTCACCAATACCGCGGAGTCACACTCGACGCATACGGCAGGTGCCGCCCCACTATCGGCAGCGCTGGTCTCGTCCTTGGCTGAATTTAATGCGTATCTTGCAACACCGGTCGTAACCCATGTCATCAGCGGGGCCCCCTATTGGACACAATCTGAGCGTGTCGATATCTCTGCCCTTCTGACACTTAGTGCGCAGCTGCTGCAAAATTATCGACCCGCCATGCCACAGCAAAACAAAACGAGTAGCTCTGGGACCTCTAGCTATGCTGCCCACCCCCTCGAGGGCAAGCGCAACAGTCCGGAGACAGCAAACGCTTTCGCGTTTTGTCCATCGTCATCCCTGGCCAAACAAGGGGAATGTTATCAACAGCAGCGATGGATGTTCGACGTTGAAGATAACCATACTGACATCCGCTCTGATAGCCACTTAGATCAGTATTCTGGCCGAGACTCAGAGCATCCCCCCTACCGCCATCAGCAACGCGTGTTGGCCATGCATACGGCACCATCGCGTTGCGAGCGAACACCGCAACAAGCGGTCAAGGACACGCCAGCCTTCACTGGCAATCCGGTGGTAAACACCAGCATAGGCGTACTTATTTTGGTGGGCGGTCATCAATATCGCGTAGGTGCACATCGCCAATTTACTCTGCTCAGTCGTACCTTGGCTCAGGCTGGCTTTGCTAGCCTTCGGCTCGATGTGCCTGGCATGGGCGACAATCCAGGTCAGCTTTTGCCTTTTTATCAACATGATATTTATATAAAAACCGCACTCGATGGCTGGCAACAACGGCAACCACAACTACAGCATTTTGTGATTTGGGGGCTCTGTGATGCCGCCAGCAGTGCGCTTATTTATCAACGCAGTTTTCAAGACGATCGACTGCTTGGCCTAGTGCTGCTTAACCCTTGGCTACGCCAGCCGCAGCAACAAGCCCAAGTGATGCTGCAAAACTATTATGGGCAAAAGCTAACGGATCGGCAGTGGTGGCTAAAATTATTACGCGGTCAGGTGCACATTCGGCAAAGTATACGAGAAGTGGTGCAAACTTGGTGGCAAAGCCGAACGCCTAGCCGCGTATCAGCCAAAGATACAGGTAAGCATCTTAGTAAACATCTCAGTAAGCCGGCTATCAAACCGCCGGTGACCGCTGACAATTACGTACAGGTCATGTACGAGGGGTGGCATAGTTTTGCCGGTAAAACGCTCGTGCTCCTTAGTGGTGCCGATTTTACCGCGCAAGAGTTCTTGCTCTATTGTGAACAGCAACCGATGTGGCAAGCCCTATTACGTCAGGCTGAGCTGCACACATTGGCAGATGCCAACCATACCTTTGCGCGCGCAGACTGGCGAGCATGGGTGGAGCAGCAAACCGTGGCATTTTTGCACCAGCTCAATGCCACAGTCACCGCGAAAGGTTAAGGTTGCGCCTGGCGTGGGTGTAGCCTGTGTCTGCGATAATGGTTCAGGCCATGGCTACGCAGTGCCAATGAACAGATCAGTTGCATGAATACGCAGCAAAACAAAATAAACAGCCATTTCGATAAATAAAACGGCACTGACCACTGCGGCGGGTACGTGCATAGACCGACCTCATGCACCGCCAACCAAGGGCATGATTTTTTCCGTCGATGACCACGACCAATTTGCGACCTAGCCGATAACATATTTGCATTAAACTAAGCTTTGCGTGCATTTTCACTGGAAAAATTCTAGATTTCAGGTATTGTGCGCAACTTGTTTTTTCGTTCTATACCAGATTGTGTCAGCGTTACAACATGGTGTTTTATCGTGTTTGCGGTTGCACAGTAGGTTTTAACACACTGTAGACGCCATACATACTGCCAGCGCGTGACTGACAAATTATGCAATTTAGATCTCTGTCGCCAGGGGGTATACTGTCACTACGCACCGCTTCTTGCGGCGAGCGGTGCGGGTAGCAGCGTGAGTTCAATTCGTCAGGTTTCATGGCGTTGTCGTTGATATGACCTTGCAATGGGTATGCCCTTGCAATGGATATGTCGTCACACATGGCGATGGTTGACAGCTATGCTTTGTCTGAGCTCTGGTTCAGCGCTCGATGTGGAATAAGGCAGGCAACGCTGAGCGCCGCTCCACAAGCGAGCCGTCGAAACCTGATGTGTAAAACCTGAATCACGAACCTGAATAACGAATAAGCGCAAATCTTGAGTAAAAGTGTCAACGCTGGGTCATGTAAATACGGCAGCCTACAGCGCCAGTGTTCGCCACCGACAGCAACCTATAACAGCCCACCAGCGTAGTGCCATCGAAGGAGGCCAGCCCATGCGGTTTTATTTTCCTATTGTAATCATCGATGAAGATTTTCGGACCGAGAACACCTCAGGTTCGGGGATCCGTGAATTAGCGTCCGCCATCGAAACGGCTGGGATGGATGTGGTGGGTTACACCAGCTATGGCGATTTAACGGCATTTGCCCAGCAGCAAAGCCGTGCCGCAGGTTTTATTTTGTCGATTGACGACGAGGAGTTTGGCAGTGGTTCTGCGGAAGATACCCAGCAAGCACTGCAGCAGCTACGCAGCTTTGTTGAACAAATCCGCCGCCGCAATGCCGATATTCCGATTTATCTTTATGGTGAAACGCGCACAGCGCGGCATATCCCCAATGCCGTGTTGCGTGAGCTGCATGGTTTTATTCATATGCACGAAGATACCCCGGAGTTTGTCGCCCGCCATATTATTCGCGAAGCGAAAAGTTATCTTGACTCGTTAGCGCCACCATTCTTCCGCGCCCTCACCCATTACGCGCAAGATGGCTCTTACTCTTGGCATTGCCCGGGGCACTCAGGTGGTGTCGCATTCTTAAAATCGCCGGTTGGTCAGATGTTCCACCAATTTTTTGGCGAAAATATGCTGCGAGCCGACGTTTGTAACGCCGTCGATGAACTGGGCCAGCTGCTTGATCATACTGGCCCTGTGGCCGCTTCCGAGCGCAATGCCGCACGTATTTTCAACTGTGACCATCTTTTCTTTGTCACCAACGGTACGTCCACCTCGAATAAAATTGTCTGGCACAGCACCGTTGCCCCGGGAGATATCGTAGTGGTCGACCGGAACTGCCATAAATCGATCTTACATGCCATTATGATGACAGGTGCCGTGCCGGTGTTTTTAATGCCTACACGCAATCACTACGGCATTATTGGCCCAATTCCTCGTAGTGAATTTGAGCCTGAAACCATTCGCAACAAGATGCTTGCCAACCCCTTTGCCCGCGCCTTGCTGGAAAAAAATCCAAACCTCAAGCCACGGGTTTTAACCATCACACAATCCACATATGACGGTATTTTATATAACGTTGAGGAAATCAAATCCTTGCTTGATGGCGAGATTGAAACGCTGCACTTTGATGAAGCTTGGTTGCCACATGCCGCCTTCCATGATTTTTATGGCGATTATCATGCCATTGGCGAAGGCCGGCCACGCTGCGAAACCTCACTGGTATTCTCGACCCAATCCACGCATAAATTGCTTGCTGGTTTATCGCAAGCCTCGCAAATTTTGGTGCAGGATGCCAAATCAAATCAATTAGATACGCATCTGTTTAACGAAGCCTATCTGATGCATACCTCCACCAGCCCGCAGTATGCCATTATCGCCTCTTGCGATGTCGCGGCCGCCATGATGGAAGCGCCTGGCGGTACCGCCTTGGTGGAAGAATCGCTGGACGAAGCACTCGAATTCCGCCGCGCCATGCGAAAAGTAGACGATGAATATGGCAACGATTGGTGGTTTAAAGTGTGGGGACCGGACGATTTAACCGACGAAGGTTTAGATCACCGTGATGCGTGGATGCTGCATGCCGATGAGAGTTGGCATGGTTTTGGTGGCATTGCACCTGGTTTTAACCTGCTCGACCCTATCAAAGCGACAATTTTAACGCCGGGCCTCAATGTCGACGGTGATTTTGCCGAGCAAGGGATCCCAGCGGCGATTGTCGCCAAGTATTTGTCCGAACATGGCGTGGTGATCGAGAAAACGGGGCTGTATTCGTTTTTTATCATGTTTACCATCGGCATTACCAAGGGCCGCTGGAACACCATGGTCACCGCACTGCAGCAGTTTAAAGATGACTATGATAAAAACGCCCCGCTCTGGCGCGTGTTGCCTGAATTTATCCAAGCCTATCCGCAGTATGAGCGTATTGGTTTAAAAGATCTTTGTGATCAAATTCATGCCATCTACAAAGCCAATAATGTCGCCAAGCTCACCACGGAGATGTACCTCTCCGATTTAGTGCCGGCGATGAAACCGGCCGATGCCTTTGCCAAAATGGCACACAAGGAGATTGAGCGGGTGCCATTGGATGAACTGACGGGCCGCGTTACCGCAGTAATGTTAACGCCGTATCCGCCAGGGATCCCATTATTGGTACCCGGCGAGGTATTTAACGAGACCATCGTCAGTTACCTCAAATTTGCCCGCGCCTTTAACCAGCAATTCCCTGGGTTTGAAACCTATATCCATGGGTTGGCCACCATGCAGGTGAACGGTGAGAAAATTTACTACGTCGACTGTGTCACGATGTAAAACCTCAGCGTTAGTCGCCCAACATGGGATTAGCATAAACAGCGCATACCGCGCTGGTTTTTTTTGCGCATGGGGGTGGCTCTGCGGGTCAGCTCAGCGATACCGTAAAACAATGTTGTAACGTCATATCCTTACACTGGTTCAGCGCAATTGCGGTAACATAGCTTTGTCAAAGCGGTGTCAACGCGGTGTCATGCCGGTGTCATCCGGTGTCATCCGGTGTCCTAGCAGCGTTGTGCCCGTAACGTCGTGCTGACTCACCTTGACATCACCGATAACTAGAAGGAATACCGATGCGCGGAATGCGAAGTCACGCCAAACGTCAAGATCAGCCACGTCATAGCTATGCACTCAATGTATCGCAAACGCTGGCGATATTGTGGCCCCTCTTTGCCGGTTTTAAAGGTCGATTAAGTTTGGCGATATTGGCGCTGATCTTGGCCAAAGCCGCCACCTTGGTGATGCCGTATCAACTCAAATTATTGGTCGATGGCCTTAACACGCCGGAACATCAAAACACAGTAGTATGGTTAAGCCCGCTGCTGTTGGTGCTGTTTTATGGCCTGATGCGCTTTGCCAGTGTGTTTTTTGCCGAACTGCGCGATGCACTGTTTGGCCGCATCACCGAGCACGCCATGCGCAGTATCAACTTGCGGGTGTTTAGGCATTTACATCAATTGGAGTTGGCATTTCATTTGGATCGCGCCACCGGCGGTGTGGGCCGCGATATTGAACGCGGAAGCAACGGCCTTGCCTTTTTAATGCGGTTTTTAATGTTCAATATAGTGCCAACCCTGCTGGAAATCGCGCTGGTGGCTGTGCTGTTTTGGGCGCTGTTCTCTTGGCACTACGCTCTGGTCACGGCACTCGCAGTCGCCGTGTACATTGGTTTTACGGTGAAGGTCACGGAGTGGCGTAATCGTTTCATCCGCGAGGCCAATCAGGCCGACTCCGCCACCCACACTCGGGCCTTGGATAGCTTGTTAAACTATGAAACGGTGAAATATTTTAACAATGAATCCTATGAAGCACAGGCCTACGACCAGCAATTAGCGCTCTGGGAGCGCGCCAAACTGAGTAATCGCATGTCATTGTTTGCCCTAAACGCGGGGCAGGCATTTATCATCGCACTCACCATGACCATTTTATTGTGGATGGCCAGTCGCCAGGTGCAACTGCAACAGCTGACGGTGGGAGACATTACCATGCTCAATGCCTATCTCATTCAGCTGTTCTTGCCGCTCAATTTTTTAGGCTTTGTCTATCGCGAGATCCGCCGCGCACTGACCGATTTAGAAAACATGTTGGGCTTGTTACAGCGCGCACCGCAGGTGGTTGATTCACCCACGGCAGTCGATATTCCAGCGCATCTGATTTCAGCGCGGGCCATGTCACTCGAACTTCGTGCAGTGCATTTTGCTTACCAACCTGAGCGCCCTATTTTAAAAGGACTGGATCTTTTGATGGCGGCCGGCAAAAAAATTGCGATCGTCGGCAGTTCTGGTGCCGGCAAGAGCACGATTAGTCGATTACTGTATGGATTTTACCAGCCGCAACAAGGCCAGATTTTATTAAATGGTGTGGATATACAGCACTATCGACTCGACAGCCTTCGTCGTTTAATCGGCGTAGTGCCGCAGGATACCGTGCTGTTTAACAGCAGTATCCGCGATAACATTGCTTACGGACGCCCAGACGCGAGTACGGCCGACATTGATGCCGCCATTGACCAAGCCCAGCTACGCGATTTTATTGGCCAGCTGCCCGATGGCGATGCCACTGTGGTTGGCGAGCGGGGATTAAAACTATCCGGCGGTGAAAAACAACGTGTCGCTATTGCACGGGTACTGCTAAAAAATGCACCTATCGTGATTTTAGACGAAGCCACTTCAGCATTGGATTCGGCCAATGAACAACAGATCCTGGCCGCCTTACAGCGTATCGCGCAAGATCGCACCTGTGTCGTGATCGCGCATCGTCTATCGACTGTGGTCGATGCCGACCTCATCGTTGTACTTGACGATGGCCGCGTGGTTGAACAGGGAACACATGAAGAATTACTGACACGGCAAGGTCATTACGCCACCATGTGGCAGCAGCAGAGTCGTTAGCATATCGAGATCAGAGAATGCCAGGCCGAATAATGAACATTTATGGGTTGAACACGATTTTATTTCAGATGTCGAGGTCCACGCCCTAGCCTTCGCCACTATCAGGCTTGGGTAATATCAGGCTTGGGTAATATCAGGCTTGGGTAATATCAGGCTTGGGCAATACCTAGCTTGAGGAAATGCCAAAATGACGTAAGTACAACCATGGCTTTACCAATTTATATTTAGTAAGTGGCGAAGAGTAGCTAATCTTCGTTAAAACTTTCATTATAATCAGGTATTAACTGATTGAGTTGCTGTACGCTTGTCATTAGGCTGGCGACAATTTTGCAGTGGAGAATGTAGAGAATGATGACATGGTTAATGTTAGCCGCAGGTTTAGTCCTGTTGGTAGTTGGCGCAGATGTTCTAATCAAGGGGGCGGCTCGACTCGCTGCGAGTTTTGGCATTCCGACCTTAGTGATTGGCTTAACCGTCGTGGCATTTGGCACCAGCGCACCTGAGTTGGCGGTCAGTGTAAAGGCAGCGTTCACGGGTGAAGCTGAATTGGCTATCGCGAACGTGATTGGTAGCAACATTTTCAACGTGCTATTTATTTTGGGTGTTGCAGCGTTAATTACCCCGTTAGTGATTTCTAAACAACTGATCCGGCAAGATGTCCCCATCATGGTCGGTATCTCGATGTTGCTAGTATGGATGATTCAAGATAACCAATTACAACGCTCAGAAGCAGCCTTGCTGTTTGCCGGTTTGATTGCGTACACCTTTTTCTTGTTCTGGCAAGGTAAAAAGCAAGGGCAAGATAATGTCGATGAGGAAGTGGAAGAGATGTTAAAAACGCCGCATCCACTGTGGCAAAACATTCTATTTTTCCTGGTAGGTTTGGTTCTGCTGGTGCTGGGCGCGCGTTGGTTAGTTGAAAGTGCGGTCGCACTAGCAACCTCCTGGGGCATCAATCAAGCTGTCATTGGTTTAACGATTGTTGCGATCGGTACATCACTACCGGAAGTCGTTACATCGGTGGTCGCCTCGTTACGAGGTGAACGTGATATTGCCGTTGGTAATGTGGTTGGTAGTAATATCTTTAATATCCTCTGCGTTTTGGGTTTATCAGGTACTATTTCGCCAACACCACTGCTCGCGGGTGATCAATTAGCCAATTTAGATATCCCGGTTATGCTGGGGGTGGCATTGCTTTGTGTTCCATTCTTCTTCGCAGGTTCGATGGTAAATCGTATTGAAGGCGCGTTATTCCTAAGCTGCTACGTTGCGTATACCTGGTACCTAATCGCGCTCACGCTAAAACACAGCTACTTGGCCGATTTACAGCAAGGGATTGTGTATGGGTTGCTGCCAGTACTGGTGGTCTATGTGCTATTTTCGCTCGGTCGCGATTTGCAGCAACGACGTCTCGCGAATAAATCCTAAATCACTTTTTGATATCGCCGTGAATGGCGGCGAAGTCCTGTTAAACAGCGCCTTTTGGCGCTGTTTTTGTTGGTTCGTAGAGCTTCGACCTAAATTCGTGGCAAATAGCACTTTTGCCACTCCCCGCTTTCAAGGTAATATCCATCTGAATGGCTAATTACTTTTGTTGTTGGGGATGGATATGACGCAAGACGAATTAAAAAAGAACGCCGCTTGGGCCGCATTGGCTTATGTACCAAAGCACAGTATTGTTGGGGTTGGTACAGGTTCCACCGTCAATCACTTTATCGATGCGTTAGCCACCATCAAACACGAGATCAAAGGCGCCGTATCGAGCTCGATAGCCTCCACCCAAAAAATGCAAGCCCTTGGCATTCCAGTGTTTGATCTCAACGAGATCGATCAATTTGCCGTTTACGTCGATGGCGCCGATGAAATCAACCCTCAATGTCACATGATCAAAGGTGGCGGTGCCGCCTTAACCCGCGAAAAAATCGTCGCAGCGGTCGCCGAAACCTTTGTTTGTATTGTCGATGCCAGCAAAGAAGTCAGCACCCTCGGGCGTTTTCCACTGCCGGTGGAGGTGATCCCGATGGCTCGCAATTATGTGGCACGTGAACTGCGCAAATTGGGCGGCACAGTGCAGCATCGGGTTGGCGTGGTGACGGATAATGGCAATGACATTTTAGACGTACATGGCTTACACATCAGCGATGCGATTGCACTAGAGCAACAGATCAATCAAATCACCGGCGTAGTCACCAACGGCCTATTTGCTATGCGCGCGGCAGATGTGGTGTTGGTCGGTCACCCTGACGGCACTCAAACTCGTCACGCCGCCAACTAAAACAACATCGACACTGGCGGCCGAAGATTTATTATTTTGCAACTTTAAGAGACAACATGATGGAAAAGTACTCGTTACCCAAGGATAAAATTAAAATCCTGCTGTTGGAAGGCCTGCACCAAAGTGCAGTACAAACCTTTAAAAATCAAGGCTATAGCAATATCGAATACCTAAAAACCTCGCTTTCCGAAGCTGAACTTATTGAAAAAATCAAAGATGTTCACTTTATTGGTATTCGTTCGCGCACCCAATTAACCGCCGCCGTACTGGACGCGGCTCCCAAGCTAGCCGCCATTGGTTGTTTTTGTATTGGCACCAATCAAGTTGATCTTGATGCGGCATTAAGCCGTGCGATCCCGGTGTTTAACGCGCCATTTTCAAATACGCGCTCCGTGGCTGAGTTGGTACTGGGCGAAATCATTATGTTGCTGCGCGGGATCCCACAGCGTAATGCCGCGGCGCACCGTGGTGAGTGGCAAAAAACCGCCACTCACTCGTTCGAAGCGCGGGGGAAAACCTTAGGCATCATCGGATATGGCCATATCGGGACCCAGCTTGGCATCATGGCGGAAAATATCGGTATGCGTGTGCAATTCTATGATATTGAAGATAAATTAGTATTAGGTAACGCCGTGCAAGTGGATATGGCCACCTTGCTAAAAACCTCAGATATCGTCAGTTTGCATGTGCCGGAAACACCACAAACTAAAAATATGATTGGCGAAGCTGAATTGGATGTGATGAAACCCGGCAGTATATTAATTAACGCGTCGCGTGGCACAGTGGTGGATATTGACGCGCTGGCCAGCGCGATTGGCAACCAAAAATTAGCGGGTGCTGCGATTGATGTATTCCCTGTCGAACCCACCGGCAATGATGAAGAGTTTATCTCGCCACTGCGTGCCTTTGATAACGTGATTTTAACGCCGCACATTGGTGGTTCAACGCAAGAGGCGCAAGAAAATATCGGTTATGAAGTCGCCGGCAAGCTGGTGAAATACTCCGACAATGGTTCAACGCTATCGGCAGTAAACTTCCCTGAAGTGTCGCTTCCCGAGCACAAAGGCCGTTCACGCTTGTTGCATATTCACAAAAACCAACCCGGGATGTTGACCAAAATAAACGATGCGTTTGCCCGGCATAACATCAATATTTCCGGCCAATATCTACAAACCAATGCGGAAATTGGCTATGTGGTCATCGATATTGACAGCGCCGATCATGAACTGGCATTGCAGGAACTCAAAGCAATCCCTGGCACACTAAAAGCACGGATTTTGCATTAATTTAGTGCGTTAGTTTTCACATAATTGCGCAGTTATGCGGCATAGCACTGCTATGCCGCATGTTGTTCTAGCCTGCTAAACATGCACTCGCAGATTAGAACGAATACACAATAGTGGCCGCCGTTTCGGTATCTTTTTTCACGCGGAACGGTCCTGGATCCGAGTCAAATTTCACAATTAAGCTCAGTCGCATCGACCATTGCCCATTTAAGTGCGATGTTAAATTACTACGGCTTTGCCACGTTGAGTTTTTGCCATCCAACGATGCGCCCCACTCAAATGCTTGCTTAAAACTGTTGCGCTCGTTAAAGGCAACATTAAATGTGGTGGCGGCAAACCAGATAATACCTGAGCTATTTTCGCCGGCGGCCGTTTCTTGGTATGCCACACCGGGGCCAGTTTCAAAATCCCAGTAACTATCGCCATTGTTATACAAACGGTTAGCGTAACCGGTGGCAAAGGATGCTTGCTCTCGGAACGCACCAAAGCGATCATTGAGGTATGAAGCGCGACCAAACATCATATGTTCGCTGCGATAGAATTTATAGTTGGTTTGACCTACCACATAAATTTTTTGCGCTGAGGTTTTGGGATTCTTTTCACCAGTTTCATCATCAATGGTGCCACTGCGCTGATACAACGACTGTACTAAGTATTTGTTTCGATAATCATTGTACTCGTGCGTTAAATCTAAGTTCGTCCGGATCGCCGTCGCATCAGTGTTACCGCGGTTAAAGACAAATCCGAGTTCAATATCACCCCCCCAGCTTTTAGGTATTGTCTGGGTGTCCGGCTCAAGCGCATAAGGGTCTTGCCGCTCAACGTCATAGGCAGGTGCGCCTTGCTGGCTTGAACGTGGCTGTTCATCGGGTAATGGCGTCCGTTGCATGGGTAACGCTTGGACGGTCGATTGCAGCAGTGCAGTTTGCGTCAACGCAACAGGTGCACGCGTGATAGCAGAAGGTTGGGTTGTGGCGGCCGCAGCCATCGCACATGGTGACAAAACCCATAAAGGCAGAGTGCAAGACAACAATGCGGCCTTTGCGAACAACTTCGATTTTAACATCAATCGCTCAACTCGTTTATCAATACGTTTTAAACTAAAAAGCTCACCAACGCGTGCATTTGGCACATGATTGTTATGCGCCAAACGCGATAATTTAAAAGCCATGTTTTTAAAAGCAGCGCTTTTAAAGCGTCGGTTTGAAAATACGCATCGCTGGCAGGGCCAGCAATGCGCGTATTTTCAACGCCATCCTCGCAGGGGTATCATCAATCGGCAGCGCGATTAGCGATATAGGCCAAGGCTTGGTTAATTCTGGCCAGTACACGATCTTTGCCAATCAATGCCAGGGTGACATCAAGCGCTGGCGAATTGCCAGAACCTGTCACGGCGACACGCAGCGGCATGCCAATTTTGCCCATGCCTACACCTAATTGTTCGGCCGTGGCATTGATGACCTGATGAATCGCAGGTGCTTGCCAATCATCCAACGCCGCTAACGCCTGCTGTACCGCGGTTAATGGCTCTGCCGCGACCGGCCGCAAATGTTTTTTCGCGCTGGCATCGTCAAATTCGGCAAAATCTTCATAAAAATAGCGACTGACGGCCACCATTTCTTTCAAGGTTTTCACCCGCTCGGCTTGCACCGCAATCAATTCTTCCAGCGCTGGACCTTGCGTAATGTCAAGGCCTTGCTCTGCGACATGCCACGCCAAATGTTTGGCGACATGGGCTGGCGCTGAGTGGCGCATGTAGTGCTGATTTAACCACTGTAATTTTTCGGTATTAAACGCTGATGGCGCGCGGTTACAATCTTTCAGATCAAAAATCTGAATCAGCTCATCAATGCTGAATATTTCTTGGTCGCCATGAGACCAGCCAAGCCGAACCAAGTAGTTTAACAAGGCTTCCGGCAAATACCCCTCATCACGGTATTGCATCACACCGACCGCGCCATGGCGTTTGGATAAACGTTTGCCATCGTCACCTAAAATCATCGGCACGTGCGCGTACAGCGGTAAGGTGGCGCCCAATGCCGCCAAAATGTTCATCTGCCGCGGGGTGTTGTTGACGTGGTCATCACCACGGATCACGTGGGTCACGCCCATTTTCCAATCATCGACCACCACCGTTAAATTGTACGTTGGGGTGCCGTCGCTGCGGGCAATAATCAAATCGTCCAACTCGCTGTTGGCAACTTCAATCCGACCTTTGATCAGATCATCAATCACCACCACGCCCTCTTGCGGGTTTTTAAAGCGGATCACATAAGGCTTATCTGTCGGGTGATCGGTACGGTCGCGCCATAAGCCGTTGTATTTGGGCTTTTCACCCGCCGCCATTTGCGCTTCACGCATCGCATCGAGTTCCTCGACGGTGCAGAAACATTTATAGGCTTTGCCTTCAGCCAGTAATTGAGCTACCACGTCTTTATACAGATCAAAACGTTTGGTCTGGTAAAATGGGCCTTGATCCCAATCTAGGCCTAACCAATTCATGCCATCAAGAATGGCGTCGACTGAGGCCTGTGTCGAACGCTCTAAATCTGTATCTTCAATCCGTAAAATAAAAGTACCGCCAAACTTCTTGGCATACAGCCAACTAAATAACGCAGTCCGGGCACCACCAACATGCAAATAACCGGTTGGGCTTGGCGCAAAACGAGAAACAATCGACATAAATACATCCACAACGTTGGCGAAAATGAGCTGCATTGTAACAAAAGCAACGACGTTCGTGCACCTTGTTCACCCTGAATCACATCGTTAGAACTGAATTAAGGCGGATAAACGCTGTTTTTTTGGCAAAAGTGCATAATTTTGCAGCATACGAACAATGCGCGTTGAAAATCATGTTGACACTCCAACTTTGCTCCCTATAATGACCGGCGTACGTTGCGACGGATGGTTAGCTCAGCTGGGAGAGCATCGCCCTTACAAGGCGAGGGTCACTGGTTCGAACCCAGTACCATCCACCATAACGCACACGAAACCTTTGGTTTCAAACAAGTTTCTAGTGTAACAATACCTAGCGGATGGTTAGCTCAGCTGGGAGAGCATCGCCCTTACAAGGCGAGGGTCACTGGTTCGAACCCAGTACCATCCACCAAACTTGTTGTCTAACTACCAACACCTTGATAGTTAGCTTGTTTTGATGTTGTGTTGACCTCAGTTATTACGTTGTTTGTAATATGAAATGGATGGTTAGCTCAGCTGGGAGAGCATCGCCCTTACAAGGCGAGGGTCACTGGTTCGAACCCAGTACCATCCACCAACCTCATCAAAACTATACTTGACCTGCCCCAGGATGGTTAGCTCAGCTGGGAGAGCATCGCCCTTACAAGGCGAGGGTCACTGGTTCGAGCCCAGTACCATCCACCACTAAACTCTTCAGTTGTTATTTTTACAAACACCAGCTTAATTGATTAAACCGTAATTTTCGGTTCATTATCAGTGCACTCAAGCACCACCCTTTGCCGCTGTTTCTGCACCTTGATACGTTTCGAACCTTGATGTTAGCTTAAACTCACCCCATGTTGCGAAGCATGCGTTAGGATGACAGCGACCACGGGCCTGACATGATCACTCTACACCGTCTCCTGCGATATAGGATCAGCATTTGCAAGCTAGCAATACAATGGTCGCTGACACGCAACGCCTTGTAGGTATATTTCGTTGGTACATGTCGTAGCTACATTTCGTAGCTACATTTGGTTACATCGACCATTTTTACGGAAAAACACTGCATGAATAAAAGTCTCATCACCAATCTTGTCAGCCTCATGGCCATTGGACTTGGCGCTGTTTTACAGCAACCTTGGTTATGGACTATGGGGATATTTGCTTTTTCAGGGGCTATTACCAACTGGCTTGCGGTGCATATGTTATTTGAAAAAGTACCAGGACTTTATGGCTCTGGAGTCATCCCGGCCCGTTTTACCGAACTCAAACAAGCGCTATACACCCTGATCATGCAACAGTTTTTTAATCAGACCCAGTTGCAAAAATTTATGCAGCAGCCACAGCTGCCGCAACTGGATATTGGCAAACTCATGGCGAATGTCGACTTATCCCCCGCATTTGATGCACTGCTCGATACCGTGCAAAAGTCGTCCTTAGGCGGTATGTTGGCCATGTTTGGCGGTGCGCAAATGTTGATGCCGCTCAAGCAACCTTTTATTGATAATTTAACGCAAAGCCTAAGCACTATTGCCAACAGCGACGATGTGCAAGTCGCGCTGCGACAACAACTCAGCAGTGCAGATAGCAACCATGCGATGGAGCAAACCATTGCGAGTCTCGTGCAGAGTCGACTGGATGAATTAACGCCGGAGTTGGTGAAAACCATGATGCAGCAGCTGATTGCCGAGCACTTGGGTTGGTTGGTGGTTTGGGGCGGTGTATTTGGCGCTTTACTCGGTCTTATCAATCATCTATTCACGGTGACTGTATTGTCCTAGCGTCATCGATATCGCGGCATAGGCATCGCGTGATAGTATGGTTGCGGTGTTTCAAATGTTTCTGATCTGAGTTTTATTTTGTCATGATCAGGCATCGTTAATCATCACGCGGCGCGGTGGGGCACGGCGCCTCCACCGCGGCTCCGGCAAGGTCAGCAGGCGCTGGTTCTATCGCAGCCGACATCGACATATCAGCTACCGACGACAAACGGCCAGCACGCCGAAGTGCATCATGCAAAATATACTCAATTTGCCCATTCACACTGCGAAACTCTGTATCCGCCCACTGCTGTAAAGCCAACAACATCTGAGCGTCAATCCGAAGGGCAAATGCTTTTTTCACCACCAGCCATATCCTCACATGTTCTATACATATAGCCGCTCAACTTATAAGGCTTTCAACCTACGGAGCAGGTTGAAAGCAATGAATAGTGAGCAAGGCAACAAACTTACTAACGTGATGGTTAATACAGACTGCCCGTATTAATGACGGGACTTACATTGTGATCACCGCAAAGCACCACCAACAAATTGCTGACCATCGCCGCTTTACGTTCAGGATCTAATTCAACAATGCCCTTCTCGGATAGCCGTTGTAATGCAATGTCCACCATACCGACAGCCCCTTCGACAATTTGCTGCCGCGCCATCACCACAGCACGCGCTTGTTGGCGCTGCAGCATGGCACTGGCAATTTCCGCCGCATACGCCAAATGACTAATACGCGCCTCTATGACTTCCACACCCGCTTTGTGTAAACGATTTTGAATTTCATGTCGGAGTAATTCGGTAATTTCATTACCGCTAGAACGTAAACTTAACCCGTTTTCCTGCACGGCCTCATACGGATGACTCGATGCCAAATGCCGCAGCGCCGCTTCACTTTGAATACTGACAAAATCCTCATAATCATCAACTTCAAATACCGCCTCTGCACTGTCCACGACCTTCCATACAACAACCGCTGCAATTTCTACTGGGTTTCCAGCCTCATCATTGACCTTTAATTTGCTACTTTCAAAGTTACGCACCCGCAGACTCACTTTGATTTTACTAAAAAATGGATTAGCCCAGCGCAAACCATTGTGACCATCGGTGCCAACATAACGACCAAACAATTGCAACACCGCTGATTGGTTGGGCTCCACCATATAAAAACCAAACCAGCCGATAAAAACCATGACCGCAAGCACGATCGCCACCAGCTTAAAGACGCCAGACATCATGACAACGGCCAGCGCGGTCAGTACTTGCGCCACTAAGAGCACCAGAATCATAGGAATGCCTGCGAGGGTCGAACGTTGCTGTTGCTGTACCATAATACACCTCAATGTGATATCAATTTAATATCAAATTAGCGCATACTTGTATAAAATACAAGCAGTATTACTGCCTGTTCGTACACCGAGGCCCCCAGCATCCCCCCCGAAAAAATCAGCTGTTGTGAATATTCAAATAGGTATGGCACTGCTATAGTGGGATGTGGCCGAATTGTCGTTCATCAGCATGAGTTGTCTAAGGTTATGCCCCAAGCTCAAATGTCCAGCTCCGCATTATTATTGCAACCAAGCGCTGCAGCCTCTGACTCATCTGCACGCGCGACAGCTGACATAACTGTGAACACAAGCGACACGGCGAAACGTTCAGCAATTCACCAGGATGCCCCCCCGCCTTCAGCGCGTAAGCTAGCCGCTGCTATCCCCCTCACGGAAACACCACCTGTGGCAGCAGCGCAGCGACGGATATTGATCATTGAACCGCAGCCCTTGGCACAAAATTATTTGCGTTTTGCGCTGGAGCGTTTAGGTTTTCAGCAATTGACCTTTGTTGAACGCGCCAATGCGGCGCTGGAGCTTTGCAGTAAGAGCATTTTTGATCTGATTATTTGTGCCTTTGATTTGCAAGAAGGCAAAGATGGTTTTCAGCTATGCCAAGAGTTAAAAAGCCGGCAATTACAGCCACCGCACACCGGAATTATATTTCTAAGTGCTGAAACCGATACCGGGTTAGTCCACAGTGTTTTGGAACTACAACCCGATGAATTCCTCGCCAAACCATTTTTAATTAACGAACTGCAACAACGGATAAATCGTGTATTTAGTCGTAAACAATGGTTAAGCCCGGTGCTTGATTTGTTGGCTACGCAACAAGTTGATACGGCACTGGCATTGCTTGATCAAATGCTGGTGGATGCCGATTATCGCAAAGCGCGGCCGGTGCTGTTGCGCTTCAAAGGTGATTTGCTGCTCGATCAACGCCAATTTGCCAAAGCCCAACAATGGTTTGAAGCGATTTTGCAGCAACAGCCCTACCCTTGGGCACGCATCGGCTTGGTCAAAGCCTTGCATGCGCAGCCGCAGCAACCGGCGATGCTAGACCAACTCATGCAGTTATCCGGCAATGCGGAAAGCCGCTTGTTTGCACTGGAAGCGCAAGCCGATATCGCCTATGCCCAAGGTGATGTCGCACTTAGTTTGCAACTTTTGGACGAAGCTTGTCAGTTGGCGCCGCGAAACTTATGGCGGCAACAAAAAATTCTGCAACTAAGCCGGTTAAATCACGATTATGAGCGTCAGTATCAAGCGGCCCGTGACTTGGTTAAATTTGGCCGGCATTCGATGCATGAGCATCCCGCGATGTATTTGACGCTGGCTCGCGCTTGTCTTGATTTTGCCAACAGTCAGGAAGATACCCCACTACAAAGCCGGTTAAATCGGCAGCTGAACGATTGTTTTCAGCATCTGCGTCGTCGTTTTCCGGATCAAGATACTTCCATCCAACAACAAGTGCTGCAAGCCCGGTTGCTGTACGTGCAAGATCAAAAACATAAAGCACTGCGACTGATGGAAAAACTACCGGATGAACCACATCCGATTGAATCGATTGAAGATGTTATTGACCAAGCCAAAGCTTATCATGAAGTGGGATTAAGCCAGCTCGCCACACACTGGTTACAACAAGCCATGCCTGCGGCACAACATATCGAGGATGCACTGCTGCGCGATTATCTGCAGCAGGAATTGCAAGAGCGTAGCAGTTTAAGTCGCCCCCCCAAAGAGCTGAACAACATCGCCGTTATGCATTATCAGCAAGGCAATTGGCAAGCGGCGCTGCAGGCATTTCGCCATGCGTTTCAGTTGTTACCACGCCATAGTGGGATAGCCCTTAACTTACTGCAAAGTATTTTAACCGCTCCCCATAATGCCTTACCGGCCACCGAGCAACAGCAATTGATCCAAGCGTGTATCCGGGTGCTGAGTCAAACCGAAGGCAGCCGTTTACCGCAAGAACATTCTGAGCAGGCTTGGACGACCGATGCCGCTTCCTCACAGCAACAGTCACAACAACAGTCACAACAAAGCGCTCAACCAAGCGCGCAACCTGGCACTTCGTCAGCACAGCGTCAGCAAGGTCGCCAGCGTTCTGCGCGCAAACTGCCCGCGCTTAACACTGAGCAGCGCAAACGCTTAGAGATGCTACAACAAAAGTACCCGGTGCCATTTTTGCCGCGCGGTTAATACTACATAAAACGCTTGTTATATATGGCTATCGGGTGCGTGCTGATGATCAAACGATTGCGGCTTGCTGTCGGGCGCCACTGGCAGCGGCCACTCCGCAAACACCAGCGGTAACTGCCGACTTCGCCACACAAACACCAAAGCCAAGGCTAATGCGATGGGCGCCAGCAACAACGCAGGCGCCTGCACCGCGACATATTCAGGTAAATGCGTCACGGTCCAGTATAAATCGACCGCAATGACAGCCGTCAGTAACCAACGCGCTTGCCGCCAATGCCAGGCCCAAAATGCTGCCGGCCGGCCACGACGCAGTTTTGGCTGCACCAACACGCGCTGGCTTTGCACCACCAGCAACCAAAGCGCCGGCATGGCAATCAGACAAGCACGAATAAAGTCATCTGGTACAGGATACACCCAGCGCAGTACATCACGTTGGGTGGCAGGTAATGTTAGTGTGACCACCCACGCCAGGTAAGGCCGCAGCAGCAACAGCAACACCGCATAAAATCGCAGCGGAATGCGATGTAACCCATCATCATCGACGAGCGGTAGCTGTAGATGTGGTCTGCGTTTATCGTTTTGCATTTATCTGACTATCTTGTTTCGTCATACAGTTGTTTTGTCATACAGTTGTTTCGTCATACACCCACATCATGCTCAGCAAATAAAGCCAACATCATGGCTTCGCTCCATACCGGCACGCCTAAGGCTTGTGCTTTTTCCAGCTTAGAACCCGCATTGTCCCCAGCAATCACCGCATAGGTTTTCGCCGACACCGAGCCTGAGACTTTCGCACCGAGTCGCTGTAGGCGATCTTTGGCATCATCTCGGCCCATACTCACTAAGGTTCCGGTTAAAACGACCGTCAAGCCGGCCAACGGCTGCGCGCCAACCACAGTAGCGCTCAGCGCCGGCCATGTCAGTCCGGCATCGACCAACGCTTGAAGTACGTCTTGATTATGCGGCTGCGCCATAAAACTTAGAATTTGTTTCGCCACCACAGGTCCCACATCGGCAACAGCCAACAAGGCCGCTTCATCCGCATTTTTCAGGGCATCTAAGGTTAAAAAATGCTGGGCTAAATTTTGTGCGGTGGCTTCCCCGACCTCACGGATCCCAAGGGCATAAATAAAACGCGCTAAGGTTGTTTGCTTGGACTGTGCGATGGCGGCCAATAGTTTGAGCGCAGACTTCTCACCCATCCGCTCCAACCCCACCAACGCCGGCATATCCAAGCGATAAATATCGGCCGGGCTTTGCACCAAGTCCTCATCGACCAATTGTTCGATGAGCTTATCGCCTAAACCTTCGATATCGATAGCTTTACGAGCAACAAAATGCTTCAGCGCTTCTTTACGCTGCGCTTGGCAATACAGCCCGCCGCTACATCGCTGTACCGCTTCCCCTTCCACACGGACAACCGCCGAACCGCAGACCGGGCATGCGCTTGGAAATATCACCGCACAGGCATCCAACGGGCGCAGCTCTGGCACTATAGCCACAATTTGCGGGATCACATCGCCTGCACGGCGCACGATGACGGTATCTCCTCGCATCACGCCAAGACGATTGATTTCATCTTGGTTGTGCAAGGTGGCGTTACTCACCGTCACCCCGCCAACATTGACGGGCGCTAAACGTGCGACCGGCGTGATGGAGCCGGTACGGCCGACCTGGAATTCCACATCAAGCAATTGGGTGGTCTTCTCTTGCGCAGGGAACTTAAACGCGATCGCCCAGCGCGGCGCCCGCGAGACAAAGCCAAGCGCTTGCTGTTGCTGCAAGTTATCGACCTTAATGACAACGCCATCAATTTCATAGGGTAACTCAGCGCGACGCGCTAAGATCGCTTGATGATAGTCAAGCGCCGCCGCCATGCCTTGGATGTGACGGATTTCAGGGCAGACCGGTAATCCCCAAGATTTTAGCTGCTGTAACCGCGCAAAATGGCTGTGCCCATCTAACCCTGCAGCCTGCGCTTGTTGCAGTGAGGTCTCGCTGGCATCAAGCTCGGTTGCAACCATACCAACCGCATAGGCATAAAACGCCAAGGGCCGACTGGCGGTGATCCTGGGATCCAATTGACGTAAACTACCGGCCGCGGCATTGCGAGGATTGGCAAAGACTTTTTCGCCACGTTGTTTGGCATCATCATTGAGTTTTTGAAAGCCATCCAGCGGCATAAACACTTCGCCCCGCACTTCCAAAAGCACAGGTACCTGACCATGTAATCGCAGCGGAATACTACGGATTGTCTTGATATTGCTCGTGATATCTTCGCCCGTAAAACCATCGCCCCGGGTGGCTGCACTGACGAGGCGACCATGTTCATAACGCAGGCTTACCGCCAAGCCATCGAGTTTAGGCTCCGCGCAGAAGCTAAATTCCAGTTGTTGATCCAGCCGATCTTGCATCCGTAGATAAAATGCTTGGAAATCAGCGGCATCAAAGGCGTTATCCAGCGACAACATGGGGATTTGGTGATTAATTTGGCCAAATTTATCCAGCGGCGCGGCACCGACGCGCTGGGTTGGAGAATCCGCAGTGACCAGCTGTGGAAACTCAGCTTCTAATTGGCGCAACCTTAAAAACAGCGCATCATAATCGGCATCAGGGATGGATGGCGTATCTAACACATAATATTGATAGTTATGCCGCGCTATCGTATCGCGCAATTGTTCGATGATGCTAGACACTTGCTGGATATCCATCGGCACTGTCGCCGTCGATTGTTGCATACCTTTGACCTATCGCTGTAACTTTTGTCGAATGTTGATGGGATCGCGGCCACGAAAGCTGCCACACGTCACCGCGAATAACTCAGCTTGGCGAACTAGAGTCGTGTTGGCATTCAAACCAATAAAGGTGGGGCGCGAGTTCCAAGCCGTGCGCGGCAGTGTATCACAAGGCAATCGGGAAGACATGACCAAGGCATACACATCGAACATCATTCAGAAGGTGGGGTGAGAAGATTTTTTAGTTCAATGAAAAGGTGCTGTCGCCATCGCCAAACCGCGAAAGCAAACACCCAACCGCGGACCAGTTCCGCCTGCGGTTGGGCACGCATGCTTAACGACGATTAGCGCTGTGTCCAGCGCACAGTAACGCCACTAAACGCACTGTACGCGCGAACGCCAACCACCCAGTTCCCCGCCTGTGGGGTGCTCAGCACGCAGCTCTCGGTATTGCCTGCTTTATAAGGGCGACAACTATAACTGGTGGTCGTTGGATTGGCATTGTAACGCACATACAGATCGCCATCGCCGGTTCCCCCACTCATATCAATAGTCAAACTGGTAGCACCGCTTGGCACGCTAATGGTTTTATACACCCACGCGCCTTTGGCCGCCGCCAAATTCGTGAATTCCCCACTGCTGCCGCCGCCACCGCCACCGCCGCCAGTGCTATTGCCAAGTTCAACCGCAAAAGATAAGGCTAATTTGGCAAATTTAAGCGCATGAGCCGCAGTGCTATCACTGTTGGCCAAGGTGTCATTGACCGTATGGATCCGAGGGTTTGAGGCATTCATGCGGGCCTCAAACGGCATCGCAGCGGCGTAGCCGGCGTTGTGCCAGCTGGCATGGTCGGAACAGCCATAACCGCACTGATCAGTGCTGTGCCGTAGCGCCGGTTGATAGGTGGTGAGCAAGCTTTGCAAATAGCTATTGAGCGATGCATTGGTATAATCCGTCATCAGGACGATATCTTCCGCACTACCTTTGTAGTTGGTCATATCCAACTGCATAGCGGCAATCACATTGGTGGCCGTGTTTTTCGCACTGGTCGCGATATCTTTACTGCCGCGCAGCCCGACTTCCTCCGCCGCATAGCCATAAAAACGAATGGTTCGCTTCGGCCGAATATTTTGCTCCATCATGACACGAATGACTTCGGTCATAGTGGCAATCCCTGACGCATCGTCATCGGCGCCGGGTGCTCTTGTGCTTTCACTGACGCCACCGCTGATAATTGAATCCAAGTGGCCACCAATAACGATCACCTCATTTGGTTTTTCGCTACCTAGCAGAGTGAGCTGTACTGATTTTTGGTTATAGCCGCTGTGTGTGACGCGGCTGACCGTCGCCCAACTTTTGCCGCTGCTGAGACTGCCCCAGCGATTGGCAATCCAATCGGCCGACTGAGCTCCAGCCGTTGTGGTGTAATAGCGGTTGGTAAAACCAGATAAATCACTGATCACTTGACTAATACCGGCTTGATTTAACTGGGTGAGCAATCCTGGCACCACCGCCTGCTGACTGAGAGCTGGAGGGGTAAACACGGCCAACGAAATTGGATTGGCCGTGGCGGCCATGGCTTCGGCTTCACTGGCATGGGCAATAAAACCACCACAGCGATGCAGCTTTTCATGAATATGTTCGGATAATACCCCAATGTTCTGTTCGGTAATTTTGGCAACCACAGGTCGTAAACTACCATCGGCAGCAATGGCCGGCCTTGAAATTTCTTGATAGATGCCCTGCTGCACATTTAACGACTGCAGCGATTTCGCCGTGGCAGGATCGAGGGTGATCCAAACCACATCGTCGGCGGCTTGTACGGTCAGCACTCCCGCGATAGCCATCGCGATTAACGAGCGGCTGCACAGTGTGCCGCCCCATGATTGCAGCCGTGCTGGGCGTTGTTGTACGTTCATGTCATGTTCCTTTGATTATTATGTCATCGTGATGGATTCATCATGATGTTGCTTTATGTTTGTTGATGTGTGCCAGTCAAGGTGTTGCGCTCTATGGTCATGCGGTGATTCATGCCTGATGGACAGCATTTCCTCTGCCCATCGAAACGCCGTGAGATCACCACCGGCAAACTGCGTGGTGGTACTCGGTCGCGGTCGAAACACAAAAAAACAATAGAAAACAGACACAAAGACTGCTTATCAACGGTAGACAGCAATTGGCATCACTGCCGCTTTTGGCCGGCAGTGCGACATGACAATTGCGTGATATTTCGTTGACATGATGCTGATGCGTGCTTTTTTGACACCTTTGGTAACGATCCAGCCAACAGGTGCCGAGTTTTGGGGGGTATAAAAGATGCGGGTGGTTTTAGATAGCCACGACGTTCGCTGCGAACGCTGGTTTATCCCGAGATACAAAAAGCGCCATTGGCAAAGTGTCGCGGGTAAGACAAAGGTACTGTTATGGATGAAAATCAGCCGCAGTTGCCAATCGGCTGTTTAAGAAGGCGAGTACATCTGAAAACCCATTCCACAAAAAATCGCCCTAAACTATTGTTTCACAGTTTAAGGCGACGTTAACGAGATATATCACAGAAGAATCGGGTTGATGTGATTAGGCTGGCTCGGCAATTTGCCGCTGAAACTCACGGATCCGTTCCACATAATTGCGTGTCGTTTGGATATTCAATACCGTACGCTGACCATCTAAAATTTGACCACCAAATTCATCAGCTAACTTTTTCGCAGCGTTATGCATCAGATTGAATGTTTGTAACGCATCCGCAGGGCCTGGTAATGTCATAAATAAACTTAAACCACGGGTTTGCAGTTTATCCATATTTTCCAAATCAAAGGTACCTGGGTTAAACATATTGGCCAAACTAAACATCACCTCACCAGTTCCCGCATTATCTTGATGCCGATGGAAAATATTCATCTCGCCATATTTAAAACCCAGCGTTAATAATGATGGCAATAATAAAGCACCATTAATTTCTTCACCTTCTGGCAACAATACGTAAAGAATTAATACATCAGTGGCATCGTGCGATGATGCACGCGCCGACGGTTTTTTCGAGGCGGTATGTGGAGTACCTCCAAGCGATGGTTCCTGCCGTTCACCCTGCGCGGCCATATCATTTGCGCCTAACTGCGGTTCTTCACGCGCGGTTTTACGAATCGGCTCACGCACTTTATCAGCCTTTGGAGCCACCGTGGGTGCGGGTTTGGGCTGTGGTTGCTCACCCGGCGCCAACTTACGTTTGCGCCCTACCCCATACTCATCAAAACCCTCGGCTTTGCCTTGTGTGGCAGGTTCTTCTTGGTAAAAACGATGTTCCGTTTCTTGGTTTTTACGGCGTACCGACCAAAACCCATGCAGCAACACCCCTGCCAACGCCAACAACCCCAAAACCAGCAGCGCATAACGAAATTCATCAGCCATTTTTTTATATCCTTTTATCAAGCATTCGCTAGTTTTACCGCATCTTCGACATCAACTGCAACTATTCGTGATACACCAGGCTCTTGCATGGTCACACCGATTAATTGCGTTGCCATTTCCATCGCGATTTTATTGTGACTGATATAAATAAACTGCACATGTTGTGACATTTCACGTACCAGATTACAAAATCGCCCCACATTTGCATCATCCAATGGCGCATCCACTTCATCCAATAAACAAAATGGTGCCGGATTGAGTCGGAAGATTGAAAACACCAATGATAAAGCGGTCAAGGCCTTTTCACCACCAGATAATAAATGGATAGTACTGTTTTTTTTGCCTGGCGGCTGCGCCATGATAGTCACCCCTGCCTCCAGCACATCATCGCCGGTTAATTCTAATGCCGCACGGCCACCGCCAAATACTTTCGGAAACAAATCCTGTAGATCGGCATTTACCGCATCAAAGGTTTGTCGGAAGGTTTGTCGTGTTTCACGGTCAATTTTGCGGATGGCCGATTCCAGCGTCGTCAGCGCCGCCGCCAAATCATCATGCTGCTGCTGCAGATACTGCTCTCGTTGCTGCAGCTGCGCAAATTCTTCCAGCGCGGCTAAATTAACAGCCCCCAGTGCCGCAACTGCAGCGCTGGTTTGCGCCAATCGCTGCTGCCATCTGCTGATATCAGCATCGCTAGGTAAATCAGCTTGCAGTGAATTTATATCCGCGTTTGCATGTTGCAATTGTTGTTGATAGTGCCGCAGCTGTGCCTCCAGCGCGGCCATCTGCTGCCCCAAGTGCTGCAGCTGTTGCTGTAACGGTTCAATTTTTTGTTGATGATGCTGAATATCATGCGTGCATTGCCGAAGGGCGGCACTTAATGCATCTTCCTCTGCCGCCGCCGCTTGTTTGGCGCGTTCAGCCTGCTGCTGCGCTTGTAACAGCTGGTTAAGCTTGAGTTGCAGCTCCGGCTGCGCTTGCTCGGCCAACGTGGCCGCATTGGCCCTAAGCTGTTGTAGTTGTTGTTGACACTGAGCGTGCCGGCGCTGAGCTTGGTTGACTGTCAGTTGCTGCGTATGTTGGCGCCGCTGCAACTCAGCATGCGCACTGGTCGCTTGTTGCAGCTGTTGCTGCTGGTGCTGCCATTGCAATTGCGCGGTTTGTACCGCCTGTTGCTGTCGATCGCGCTGTTGTTGCAGCTGCATTTTTTCGTCAGTGGTATCGGCATCAAGCTCAGACAACTGCTCAAGTTGCGCTTGCGCTTGGCTAAGCGCCAATTCCAGTGCGGGTAGCTGCTGCTCGACCTGATGCAGCTGTGCTGTCCATTGTTGTTGTTGCAACCGTCGCTGTGACAGCGTGGTCTGTGCAACTTCGACCGCCGTTATTGCCTGTTGCTGATCGGACAGCGTGGATTGACGCTGCACCTCCAGCTCATCTTGTGATGCCAAGCTTTGCTGCAACGCCTGCGCCAGCTGTGCTAAGGATGTGTCAGTCGCCTGCATCTGTTGTTGAATCGTCGCGGCTTGCGCTTCAACATCAGCAAGCTGCGTGGCTATCAGTGCCGGCAGCCTATGGTTGGTGGGACGTGGTGCCAGCTGCCAATTGACGCCAAACCAGCGACCGTCTGGGGTAATGATGGATTGTCCGATAGCCAATTGTGGTTGCCACAACCTTGCTTGCTCTGCCGTGGGCGCGGCAAAGACCGTGGCAAAATAATCTGGCCAGTAATGGCCAGCACAAAGCTGCGCCAGCGTGGGCAAATCGATGGCTGTGGGATCCGGCCGAACGTCGATGGCGTCCCGTGCTGAATTGTCCGATGCTTCGCTCATCGCAGCAGACGAGGTCTGGTCATGTGGCCATACCCACGCGTACTCGGGCTCTGTCATGGTGTGCGAAGGCGCGCCCCGCAATACCTTGGCGGCCGCCAAGCTCCCCAGTACCACAGCAATCGCGGTGGACCACTGCGGCGGAATGGCGGGGTCGGCCAGTAATGGCAAGGCAGCGGAGGCATCGTGATGCGCCTGCCTGAGCGCGCTGATGTGTTTTTGCAGGTGCTGTAGCTCCAGCTCATCCCGATGCCACTGCAGCTGCAATTCTTGCTGTGCGAGGCGCAGCTCAGCGAGTTGTTGTTGCTGTACGCGCCACGCCGTCTCACAGGCATTCAATTGCAACTGCGCCTCAGCTTGCCTTACCTGCGCCGATAACAGTGCGGTTTCTGCGGCGGGCAGATCCAGACTGCGCAGCTGCTCGCGCCACTGCTGCTGCTGCGTTTGACATTGCAAGACGGCCGCTTGCGCGCGTTGCAACTGTTGCTGCATGGTTTGCCATTGCTGACGTTGTTGAAGCTCCAGCTGCTCAATACGATGGATATGCTGCTGCAATGTTTGTAACTGCTGCTGCTCTTGCGCCAGCGCGTCGGCAGATTGCTCCGCCTGCGCCAACTGCAAAGACTCGGCCTGCGCCGCCTCATCCAGCGACCTGGCCAAGGTGGTTAATTCAAGCGCTCCATGGTGGCATTGATGGGTAAGATCGGCATAGTCTTGTTCCAATTGCTGCAATTGATGCTGCAACTGCCGCTGCTGCTGCTGAGCGTGCTGGTGCTGCTGATCAAGCCGCGTGATATCGTTACTTAGTAAATAAAATTGTTGCGTGGTGTCATGCAACTGGCGTTTGGCCTGCTCCAACTGGTTTTGCAATACCGTTTGCTGCCGTAAGGCGTGTGTTTGCTCCGTACCCATGGCATCAAGATGCAATTGGCAGTGCGTCGCTTGCTGTTGCAATTGTTGCAGTTGCGCTGCATCGGCTTGCCATTGCAACACCAGTAATTCGTGCTGCAGTTGCCGTTCTTGGGCTTTTAGCTCGGTGTAGCGCTTGGCGGTTGCCACTTGTCGCTGTAATTTACTTAATTGCCGGCCTAGCTCTTCGCGCACATCATTAAGCCGAACTAAATTGTCGCGTGTATGCTGCATGCGAAGTTCGGTTTCACGCCGACGTTCTTTATAGCGCGAAATACCAGCGGCTTCTTCTAAAAATATACGAAGTTCCTGCGGCTTAGACTCGATCAAACGGCTGATCATGCCTTGTTCAATAATGGCATAACTGCGTGGCCCAAGCCCGGTGCCTAAAAAGACATCGGTGATATCGCGGCGTCGACACTTGCTGCCATTTAAAAAGTAATGCGACTGGCCATCACGCGTCACCACCCGCTTAATGGCGATTTCGCTGCGATCGGCCAAACTGCCCTGCAAACGGCCTTGGGTGTTGCTAAACAGCAACTCTACCATGGCTTGCGATACCGGTTTACGCTGGGCGGCGCCATTAAAAATGACATCCGTCATGGCATCGCCACGCAAATTTTTGGCGGAACTTTCCCCCAACACCCAGCGCACCGCATCAATGACGTTGGATTTACCGCAGCCGTTTGGCCCCACCACGGCGCTCATCGCACTGGGAAAGGCCACCGTGGTACTATCAACAAAGGATTTAAAACCAGAGAGTTTTATGTGCTTTAGGCGCATTGCAGTCATCAGGAACAAAGGAGCAACAGACTGTAACAAATTGCCCTGTGGCTGTCACGGTAAAACACTTGCAGCACTAAGCTCAAGCGCTTAAGCTCAGCGCTGTTTGGAATGCGCAACTTTTAGCGTCTGCAAGATTAGTCCGTGTAGATCCCCTGCGTTCTGCCCGACACCTACACCGATGCGGTTCTTAACACATCAGCACCGCAACCGCTGTGCTGCGACGCCCCAAATCCGATGTGTTGTCTCACAGGAGTTTTGTATGCAGTATTTTTTTACCGGATTGCAACTGTTAAATACCAAAGGCCTTCGCCGATTCGTGCTGATCCCGCTGATGATCAATTTGGTATTATTTAGCAGCGCATTTTTTTATCTACTCGGCTTTGTACAAGATTGGGTGCAGACAATTATGGCGTATATCCCCAGTTGGCTGAGCTTTGTGGAATACCTGCTTTATCCATTGTTGATTTTATTTGTGGTGTTATCCATGGCATTCACCTTCACCATGATCGCCAATATTATCGCCGCGCCATTTAATGGTTTATTGAGTGAAAAAGTCGAGCAGCACCTCACTGGTCAAGCGCTCCCTGAGCAAGGGGTGACTGGATTTATCAAAGATCTGCCACGCTTATTGGGCCGTGAATGGCGGAAAATTTTATATTGTCTGCCGCGCGCCATCGTATTTTTTATCGCGGCCTTTATGTTGCCCGTGATTGGGCAGCTGTTGTGGTTATTGTTCACCAGCTGGATGATGGCCATTCAATACTTGGATTACCCTTACGACAACCACAAAGTGAGTTTTGATGCCATGCGCGCCGATTTGCGTGAACATTGGGGCCGCAGTTATAGTTTTGGTATGACGGTTGCGGTCATTAGCATGGTACCGTTTGTCAATCTGTTGGTGATGCCGGTGGCCGTTTGTGGTGCTACAGCCATGTGGGTGGACCATCATCGCAGCCAGTACAAAACAGCCGTGACGCAGGGATAAAGACCTTGGGTTACGTGTCGCTCTCGCAACGTATGACAGGCGCGACCTCAGTTCGCGCCTTCTTCTGAACAACTTTCTCAGACAAAGCTTCCTTTGACATACCTTGGTCCCACGCCTTCATATCATGGCTTTTAGCGGACAGTTTTTCTGGTTCAGTTTTTATGGCGCAGCCACCCGCAGAAGTCCGTGCCATAACCTTTTAGCAAATATCATGCGATCCGCCACAAACCGCTAGCCTATTTCATAAAAAACGCAAGTATTTATGCCGAAAATATATTCAACCCTGTGTTTTTATGGTAAATTTCTTCAAAGTATTGTGCTAATTGTGAATTACAAACGTGGATTGTAACGAAATACTAACGGATGATGAGTTAGCCTGCTTCCAAGAGATCTTCAGCCAAGCCGCTGACGGCTTGCGTACCAGTACGAGCAACGAACCGCAACATCACTTAACCGTGATGACTGAAATCCCGCAGATGGTCGCCAAAGTACTAGGGCAAGCAAAACTTACATTGCTGGCTGAAATCAGTCACTACAAACTCTGGTTCCCATTAACTCTGCAAGTGGATGCGCTGGGACAATTCACCCCTATTTTAGGTATTCCCGAAGTGCTTGAACTGCAGGGCAAAGAACGTAGTTGGCGTTTGACCAATGTCACTGATGTTACCATCACGGTGGATGGCGAGCCCCAAGCCCTACAGGTGCGTTCCTTATCAAGTTCAGGCATTGCAATTCAATTGCCCAATGCCGCTGCTGCCGAACGCTTAATGGCCAGTCGCAACGTTGAAATGTGGTTGCCCGAGATCGGCGCATTACAATTGGATTTTGAACCCGTGCGCTACGACAGCTGCCAATTAGCCGCTCGAATTCATGCGGTGGGCAAAGAGCGTGAAGCGCTGCGGCAGTTTATTTTTCAGCGTCACCGTCGTGAATTTGCCCATTTATATCAGAATATCGGTTAGTTTTTAGCTGGCATAGCTCTGTTTAACTGAGCTCGGTTTAACTGAGCTCGGTTTAACTCAGCTCAGCTTAACGCCGATGGTCGTTTTCGTTGGATCAGCGTTGGTGAAAAGGCAGAGGGTGAGAAAGGCTACTGGGGTCGTTCGACAGCGCTTGCGCAGAATCGCTTTCGCTCTTCATTGCAAGCGCCATCACAAATCTCAATTGAGGGCTTTAAAACGCTCGCGGTAGCGCCCGGCTTTTTCTTTAAGCACGCGCTGCCTTGATTTTTTCGCTTTGGGATCGACCACCACCGGGCGTGAAACGATCAAGTTATTTGGGTACACAACGCGTTCGCCCTGCACGGTCTGCAGCACGGTACTAAATAGATTCACTTCCACAATTTTACCTTCGATGGCATTGCTGCCATCAATAATTTTGACGTGAGCGCCATGTGAAAAACTACGCTGCCCCAGCATGATAAAAAATGCCGTGATATTGGATAACAGACTCCAAGCGGCAAATAAGGCCACACCAACCACAGCGATCATGGATGATGCTAACACCAATAACCCTTTGATATCGATGCCCCAGACAATGCTAAGGACCACCACCAATAACAAGAAGAAAATAATATGAAACACCACCATGGCACGGCGATTCATCTCTTCTTTTAACATGGTTTGGGCAATCGTTTTATAAATCAGTGGTGCAATCCGACGACCAACCGCACGATAGACCAATAATATGACGAGGGTGATAATCACCTGCACCACGGTTGGGCTAAAGTGGCTGGGATCGAGCATGCTGATCCACTGTTTTACGTCATTCAAAAAAGACATCTCTACAACTCCGAGTTTTTGTCCAAGGTTTGTGACCGAGGTATAGCTCTACGTTAAAGTGCAATCGGACACAAGGTTACCCAACGAATCATGAACGCCGGGTAAATGCATGCCGGCGCACACTTAATCCAGATCGTTCAGAGGCCAAGTCACAATATAATCTTCATACAATTCTGGGTGCACTTGGGTTTCGGATAAGGTTTTGTTTCGAACTGACATTTGCTTTTTGTGCATCAAACTTTTCTTACCATTGTTAAGCAATGGATGCCAAGAGGGTAAGCCACGGCCTTCTTGCAAACGACGATAACTGCAGCTCGGAGGCATGAAAAATATATCTTTGATATTTTCTTTGGTTAGCTTAATACAATCCGGCACAATCACGGTGCGCTGTTGATACTTGGTGCATTCACAGCTATTGCTGTTGAGATATTGGCACGCAATATTGGTAAAGTAGACCGTTTCATCCGGCATGACGTAATCGGTCGGGCCTGCTGCCGCTTCATCATCATCATGAATAATTTTGTTCAAGCAGCATTTTGCACAGCCATCACACACGGCTTCCCATTCGGCATCGGTCATTTGCTCCAGCGTTTTATACTCCCAAAAATGCGCCGGATCTTTCCCTACCTGCGGCGCTGCTGCAAGCGAAGCGCCTGACTCGAGGGCCGCAGTCACAGCATCAGGATCCGCTGTTGCTGTGCAGGCTGTCGAGCTGTCATGGGATTGCAGATCAGCAGCAGCGCTGCGGGGCATGTTCAAGGCCGGGTTGGCTTTACGGGTCATGGTATTCCTATTTATCTTGTCAATCATGTCAGGTTAACGTGCGGCCGGTAACCGAGTTAGGTTCACGATGTTGCAGCCTGCACGTGGCAACGTAGTTGTACATACGGTGGGAGTGCCACCACCAAGTCCTGCCCTACAGCCAATGGCCCTACGCCCGCAGGCGTCCCGGTTAATACCACATCGCCTGGCAACAAACTAAAGTGTGCTGACATCTCACTCAGTAACTGCGCCATTGGGCGGATCATCATACTTACAGCACCGTGCTGTTGCTGTTGGCCATCACGCCATAAGGAAAATTGCAACGCATCTGGCACCTCAATGGCGGCGGCGGGTACAAAGGGACTGATCGGGCAAGCGCCATCAAAACCTTTGGCGATCTCCCATGGACGACCTAGTTGCTTCAAGCGTGCTTGCACATCGCGTAGTGTTAAATCCAACGCTAAACCATACCCAACAACAGCCTGCATCGCCTGCGCTGGGCTAGCATGGCGCAGCGGTTGGCCAATCAATAGAGCCAGCTCTAACTCATGATGCACTGCACCTTGATCCTGCGGGATGGAAAACGCAGGTGCCATCGCAACCAAGGCCGTATTGGGCTTGATAAAAAACAGCGCCTCTGGCGCAGTTTTACTCCCCATTTCGACAATATGGTCATGGTAATTTTGCCCAATACACACCACTTTACCGCAAGGGAGTGGCCATGGCTTACCGTGCCAATCCAGATGTTGATAGGTAGGTATCATTAGTTAGTATCCAGTGTTTTAAGTTCATCGGCCAAGGTGCCAACGCTGGTGACAAAATAATACGATCGATTCCAGTGCATCAATACTTGGTAATTGGCATAGGCCAAATAGGCACGTCCATGCTGATCATCAGGCATCACCAGCGCCGCTTTCATCTGGCTTGGCGGCAGTGGACTGCCATCGGCATTGGTTAACCCTAAGGCGCGCCACTGCGCTATGCTGCGCTCTGATTTAGCCCACCACTGTAACCACTGCGCGCGATCTTTACTGCCTTTGGGAATAACCAGTGTATAGTCAAAATCATTCGGTAGCTTGACTTGTCGGCCCCAACTTTGACCTTTGGTCCAGCCTTCGGTTTTTAAATAACTGGCAATAGAGGCCCAAGCATCGGTCTTATTGCGCCAAATATCTTTATGCTGGTCACCATCGCCATCGGCGGCATACTTTAAAAATGCGCTCGGCATAAACTGTGTTTGCCCCATCGCACCGGCCCACGAGCCTTTCATGGCATCGCGGGTAATGTGTTGCTGCGCCAAAATATCCATGGCGTAAAAAAACTCTTGCCGAAAGAATGCTTCCCGGCGCCCCTCATAGGCCAAGGTGGCTAATGCCGATGGCACATCAAAATTCCCTGTAAGCCGTCCAAGCGCACTTTCTAGGCTCCAGAGCGCCACAATAAATCGTGCCGGAACACCGCTGTCGGCCGCCACTTTGTCGATATCGGCCTTGTATTGCCGATAGGCCGCTTTGGCTAATTTTATGCGCTGTGCACTCACCCGTTTAGGTAAGTAGGTATCGAGCGTTTCGGTAAATTCGGGCTGTTTTTTATCTGATTGCACAACGCGCGGATAAAACGTTAGGCTCGACATGACCTCATCAATCAGTGCCGCGCTATAACCTCGAGCTGTCGCTTCTGCCGCCAACCCCGCAGCATAACGCGCAAATCCAGCTGCATTTTTTTCTTCCGTCTCTTTACCCGGCGCTGTTTGCTGTGTTGAAACCGTCAGCGAAGTGGCATTGTGAGACATAGCGCTCGGCTGATGCGCCGTCGCCTTGACGGTTGTCGAGCCTTCGCCACCTATCGGAGGCGTTGTCGCTTGGCCGGTTTGACTGCAAGCGCTGGCTAGAAAAAAACTACTTAACCAAAACAAACGTGAAACTACATTCAACGGCATATCCTTATTTAACATCTGAAGCGAGCTACGCACGTGAAACTACCTAGGCAAACTGCAATATGCCTCCCACGTTTAACGGCGCATCCGCAGGTCGGTGAACAGCGTCATGCCACTGGTGGTTGGCTCGCTTGCCATGCTTTATGTTCCGCCAACCAATCTTCTGACTGTGGCGGCATTTGTAAATAAAAGCCTTGCTGCTGCAACTGCAACCGCACTTTTTCAATATCGGCGCCGGCTAATCGATCGCGGCTGGCTAAATCCAGTACCGTCACAAATACCGGTTGACCGAAAGTTTGTAACAACGCCGCAGGCAACGCCGAAAAGTCATCGCGCTTTAGCACATAAAGATAGGTTTGGTCTTTTTTTGGGCTTTTATAAATCGTGCATAACATAGGACAATTTCTGCCTGGGGTAACTTGCCTAACACAGGCGTAAACTATAACATGAAGCACTTATCTTGCGAACCTCGCATCTTGTGCTAGCGCTGTATTTGTCTGCGTTAGCGACATGCGAAGTCGGATAACAACACTATTCCAATTAATGGTTTTAACGCGCTCATGGTTGCTATGTCGGATCACGCCTTTGAATTAAAGGGAAGTTTATTCCCTCTGTCCGTGTTGTACTGTCAAGATCTGTCTGAAACTGCGCTTCGCCAGCATCTGACACAAAAATTGGCACAAGCCCCAGCGTTCTTTTATCAGGCGCCCGTGGTCATCAATGTCGAGCACATCGAGGATTCGCCTGACTTTAACGCTATTAAAGCGTTATTCGCGGAATTGGAACTGGTACTGGTCGGCGTTTGTGGGGCCAATGCGAGTATCAAGAAAGCCGCGCAAAGTGCCGGACTCGCCGCATTACAGCTGAGTAAAAATAAGAATACAGATGGCAAAACAACGGCTGCGGTCACGGCGAGCAGTTCGGGGGGCAGTGCGAGCAGTACGGCTGTGGTCAGTCCGCCAAGTGCAGCACCCACGCCCATGGTTGAGAATAAAACGGTTGAGCAAAACATCCGTTCTGGTCAGCAAATTTATGTCAAAGGCGGCGACCTCATTATTAAAGGCACCGTCGGCGCGGGTGCTGAAGTGATCGCCGATGGCAATATTCACATCTATGGTGCTTTGCGTGGTAAAGCCATCGCCGGCGCATCGGGTGATGCCAGTAAAAAAATATATTGTTACAACATGCAAGCGGAGTTAATCTCAATCGCAGGCAATTATTGGCTGAGTGATAGCTTGCAAGGTAGCCATTGGGGAGAACCGACCAGCATTGGTATGGTGGACGGGCAATTAGTTTTAGCAGAATTATTCTAAGGATTGTGTGCTATGGCAAGAATCATAGTGGTAACGTCAGGTAAAGGTGGCGTTGGTAAAACCACCACCAGCGCAGCCATCGGAACCGGACTCGCGTTAAAAGGCCATAAAACGGTAATTATTGACTTTGATATTGGCCTCAGAAATCTGGATCTCATCATGGGTTGTGAGCGTCGCGTTGTGTATGACTTTGTGAACGTCATCAACAATGAAGCCAACCTCAAACAAGCACTGATTAAAGACAAACGCTTGGATAACCTGTTTATCCTGCCCGCATCACAAACACGTGATAAAGATGCGCTTTATAAAGAAGGGGTTGAGCGGGTACTGAACGAATTGGCGCAGGACTTCGATTTTATCGTCTGTGACTCGCCGGCGGGTATCGAATCCGGTGCGATGATGGCACTGTATTTTGCCGATGAAGCTATTGTGGTCACCAACCCTGAGGTTTCATCCGTGCGAGACTCAGACCGTATCTTAGGCATGTTATCCAGCAAGTCACGTCGTGCCGAGCAAGGTTTACCAGGCATCAAAGAACATTTACTGTTAACACGTTACAACCCAGAACGTGTGGTCAAAGGCGAAATGCTCAGTGTTGAAGATGTCAAAGACATCTTGGCCATTAAATTACTTGGCGTGATCCCTGAATCGCAAGCGGTGCTGAATGCTTCGAACTCCGGCCAGCCGGTAATCTTGGATACCGAGAGTGATGCCGGTCAAGCATACATGGACACAGTGGCGCGTTTATTGGGCGAAGATGTGCCGTTCCGATTCCTAACTGTTGAGAAAAAGGGCTTATTCCAACGGATTTTCGGAGGCTAATATGTCGTTGCTAGACTATTTCCGCACCTCAAAGAAGAATTCGGCGTCGCAAGCAAAAGAGCGGCTACAAATTATTGTGGCGCATGAACGCCGTCGTCGCACCAGCCCGGATTATTTGCCGCAGCTAGAACGCGATATCTTGGCGGTGATCCGCAAATATGTAGATATCGCAGACGACCAAGTATCAGTGTCGCTGGAAAAAACCTCGGATGAGTTATCCGTTTTAGAACTGAACGTGACCTTCCCTGAGGATAAACCGCGCGTCTAATGCTGACGCATCGACTAAAAAATGCCGCTTATGCGGCATTTTTTATTTGATCGGCAATTAAACCGTCGGCATCAACGCAGCGACATGTGGGGGTATGGGTAAATAGGCGCGGATCACCGCATAGCGCCAGCCGAGTAACAGTTCAGGTAATGGCAAGTCTGAACGTTCTTCATCACTGATCCGCCAACACCAATTGATGTATTCTGCCTGCTGACGTTTGACGGATAGCACAGATGCGGGGATCTTGGCAGCATCCGCCGCCGCTTTTAACGCATCCGATAAGGTTTGCTGTAATGTTTTAAACGCCGCCTGATCCATCCCATGGTAAAAGGGCGCAGGCCATGCATCTACACCGGCTTGATGACAACGGCCAATCATACTTAGCCACAATTCGCCATGCCGACGAATATCCCGTGGTGCGAGCCCTTCGATGCGACTGAGCTGCTCCAGTGTTTTGGGTCGTCGTTTCGCCAATTCATACAAAGGGCCATCTTTTAACACCAGCCCCATCGCAATATCATGGCGCACGGCATAATCGTGACGCCATTCGCACAATAACTGCATGATGGCCAACTCAATGCCTTGAAATTGCCAACTATTTTTTAAATCCAAGTAGCGCAAGCGCAGTGGCCAGCTACGTTCACGTCGCTGTTGCCATAATTCAGAATCTGCCAGCAATAACTGCATCTGTGCGGCGCTAAGACTTGCCTGCAATTGAGGCCATAACTGCCATAAATACAGCACGTCATTGGCGGCATATTCCAGCTGCGTCGGGGCCAAGGGCCGTGCTAACCAATCGGTACGCGATTCACTTTTATCCAGGTTGATACTCAGCAACTGCGCGACTAATTTGGCGTACCCTAAACTACTGCCCCACCCTAGCAATTCCACCGCGACTTGCGTATCCAACATCGGACTGATGGGCAGTAGGCCGACACTGGCAAAAGCTTCTAAATCTTCGCTGCACGAGTGAATAATTTTAAGCACATCTTGCCGTTGTAATAATTGTTGCAGCGGCTGCCATTGGTCGATCGTTAATGGATCCACCAATACCAAGGTATCGCCGGCATATAATTGGATCAATGCCAGCTTTGGCAAATAGGTTTGGGTTCGAATAAATTCGGTATCCAGCGCCAAGGTCGCCCCAACGGGCACTGTCATACAAAAATCAGCCAGCTGCTGATTATCCGTGATCATCTGAAAGCTCATGTACAACTCCATTGCCAGGCTGTGGCTGACAAAAAAGCCGGCTCGAGGCCGGCTTTATATTCGGTGCCTTATGAGGTCATGTCGCACGTCAAATCCAGGATCCGACATCGCCGCATACCTCATGTAAGGTTACTTATTTTTTAGCTCACGCCGAAGAATTTTACCGACATTGGTTTTGGGCAATTCGGTACGGAATTCTACCAGTTTTGGCACTTTATAACCGGTTAAACGTTCTTTGCAATGTGCGATCAGTTCACTGTCGGTCAAACTTTGGTCTTTTTTCACGACGAAAATCTTAACCGCTTCACCGGTCGCCTCATTTGGGATCCCAACCGCGGCAACTTCGAGCACTTTTTCATGCATTGCAACTACTTCTTCGATTTCATTCGGGTACACATTAAAACCCGACACCAAAATCATATCTTTTTTGCGATCGACAATATAGAAGAAGCCTTGTTCATCCATCCGCGCCACATCACCGGTATACAACCAACCGTCTTTCAGTACTTTATCGGTTTCTTCCGGCCGGTTCAAATAGCCCAGCATCACTTGAGGACCACGCACCAGCATTTCACCCGCTTCGCCAGCGGCAACATCATGGCCATCGTCATTGACCAATCGGATGTCAGTTGAAGGCGCTGGTAAACCGATAGAGCCATTAAAACCATCCAAATCGTAAGGGCTTACCGTCACTAGAGGCGCACATTCGGTTAAACCATAGCCTTCGACCAACCGCGTTTTGGTCACGCGTTGCCAACGCTCAGCGACTGGTTTTTGCACCGCCATACCACCACCGAGCGATAATCGCAGGTGGCTAAAGTCTAGCTCGGCAAAACCTGGACAATTCAACAAGCCATTAAATAACGTATTTACCCCAGTTAACGCAGTAAATGGATACTTAGCTAACTCTTTGACAAAGTTGGGCATATCGCGTGGGTTGGTGATAAGTAGGTTGGTGCCACCGTACTTCATGAAGGTTAAGCAGTTCGCCGTTAAGGCAAAAATATGGTAAAGCGGCAGCGCCGTCACCACAAACTCTTGACCTTCGCGCAGAATAGGCCCCAAACAACCGGTGACTTGCTCTAAGTTCGCCACCATATTGCGGTGCGTCAACATCGCACCTTTCGACACGCCGGTCGTTCCACCGGTATACTGCAAAAATGCCAAATCATCGCCAGTCATCGCAGGCATTTGATACTGTCGTTGTCGACCTTGACTCAGAACATCATTGAATGGGATCACATTCGGTAAATTGAAGGCTGGGATCATTTTCTTCACGCGTTTAACCACGAAGTTCACGATCGAGCCTTTCAAGAATCCCAACATGTCGCCCATTTTCGTCAACATGATATGGTCAAGTTTTACCTGATCCAGCACTTGCTCCAAGGTATGAGCAAAATTTTCGACGATTAAAATAGCGCGTGCTTTGGAATCATTCAATTGATGCGCCAGCTCACGCGGCGTGTACAAGGGGTTGACGTTTACCACCACGCAACCCGCGCGTAATACCCCTAATAATGCGACTGGGTATTGCAGCAGGTTTGGCATCATGATGGCGACCGCATCACCTTTTTTCAGCCCTAAATCATGCTGTAAGTAGGCCGCGAACGCGGTTGAGAGTTCATCCAATTGCTGGTAGCTGATGGATTTCCCCATGTTAATGTAAGCGGTCTTGTCGCGATAGCGTGCAATCGATTGCGAGAAAATATCCAATAACGAACTGTAATGATCGGCATCAATGGTGGCAGGGACACCGGACGGATAGCGCTTTAACCAAACTTTATCCACCTTCCTCTCCTCTTGGTCTTTACTCTTATTGTTATAGGTTTGTTCATGGGGTTGCGCAATAGATTGCGGCCCTGCACTCAGCAAAGAGTCTGAGTTTTTGCTCTAATCCTTCATCATCCCACAAAAAATGCACTGTTACAATCCATAGCACAGCGCCGTTTTGGTGCAATTTCACCCAAATAGCGCATAAAGTATGCGATTGATTTTTCATAGAAATCTGGACGGCTATGCATTTTTATAAAATGGCATGGCCACAAGCACACTCCCCCAGCTACGCACACTGACAGGTTCACGATGGGGGCAATTGCCTGTACTGCTTTTAGAGCATAATGGCATGCATCCATAGCCGCAGCTAGGCAACGTTTAATCCACAGACGGCTGAGACTAAAGCGCCATTAGGCAAGTTTAGGTAAAAAAGCATGAATGAGTAGCGCCAGTTCAGCAGACTGCGTCATATGCGCATGATGGTGACCATCATATGTATGCAAAACGATATCCGAACATACATCAATATAGTCACGTGCGGCGGCTAAAAATGGGCCATTCGCCGCCATCCAAGCTATGATCGGGCAACGTACACTGGCTAAAAGTTGTCTGACTTGGCCTGCGCTAAAACGTTGGATAGAAGGCGCTCGTACTTTTGGGTCGACATGCCAATACCAACCGGCGTCAGTTTTTGTACTACCGCGCAGCGCTAACAAATGCAGTGCAGTGGTGTCAAGATCTGGCGTGTAGCGTTGACGTACTTTCAATAATTGCGACCACTGCGAGTACACCATGGGCGGCAATTGCGGTGCTAAACGCGCTTTTAAGCCTGCCTGCATATGCGACACCACCGCATCATCTGGCACGGTGAAGATAGCAAGCGCATCTAGCAATATCAGCGCAGGTATCCAATGAGGCACCCAAGCAGCAACTAAGCTAGCGACCATGGCGCCCATTGAGTGCCCCACAATGGCGCATGGGAGAGGCTGCTGCGGTGACTTGTCTTGCCCACTGGTTAGTGTGTGCTTGCGTTGTGTCATCTGTTCAGGAGCAAGGGGTAATCGCAGGCCAATCTCGTCAGCGATTTGCTGTAAAAGCATAACGATATCCACCGCGTAATCGACCATCGGATAGGCTGCATCTGGACTGCGCCGGGATGATTGACCATGCCCTGCAAAATCGATGCACAGCATAGCCTGCTCGGGTAAGGCATTGGCCAGCGGTAAAAAGCTGTGGGCATTATCTTGCCAGCCATGCAAGCATAACAACCATGGCTGGCCTTTTTGCCACAAATCGGCGCGATGCCACCATCCACTCACCACCACGCCAGTGGGGAGCACAAATTCCACGGTGGTGATACCGGCTAAGGTGGCGTCGTAATGTTCGAGGCTAACCATCATGACTAACGTCGCTGAGCATCGCGTTATGGCTTTTCTATTTTGCGAAACCGCAGGGTCATGCGATCACTTTCCCCAATAGCAAGGTAGCGTTCTCGGTCTTTTTGCCCCATGGCTAAGGTCGGGGGTAACGCATATACGCCCTTAGGATGATCTTTGCTGTCTCTGGGATTGGCATTGATTTCGCTACGTTCAATCAGGGTAAATCCTGCTTGTTCCGCCGCTTTAATCACATAAGATTCATCGAGATAGCCTTCGGCAGCCGAGCTAGAAATGTCAGATAACCGGCTGGCTCGATGCTCCACCAACCCTAAGGTACCGCCGGGTTTTAGTACTTGATAAAAATTACTCAGCACCTTGTTTAAATGCCCCTCTTCGTTCCAAATATGGGCATTTCGAAAGCTTAGGATCATATCAAATGGCCCTGCATCGACTGGCAACATCAGCTGTGGCGGATCAAACGCCATAGCTTTTACATCGCCAAAGTGGGCTTTATGTTCAGCAATGTCTTGCTGTAAGCGATGCGCTAATTTCGACCAGAACTTTTTGCGTTCATCGTCAATGGCGGTATCGATGCGAAAGTGAGCAATCGTTAACTGGCCTTCGTTTTTCAGATAGGGCGCCAAAATTTCGGTGTACCAGCCCCGCGCTGGCCATATTTCTAAAACGGATTGGTTGGGTTTGATACCAAAAAACGTCAGCGTCGCGGCTGGATTTCGATACGGATCGCGCGCGGTATTTTCTGCACTTCGATAGGGTAACGTCAATACATCCATAAGCTGTGGCGCAATCGCCTCAGCCGCAACAGATGACACCGGCAAAGAGCTGGATTCCGTGCTTGCCAGTACCGGGGTGGTTGCTAGACACAGGCTTAAACACAACCATGGATAGTCCTTGAGGTGTATGTACCTCGACATCAAATCATGACAACGAGCTCTTGCATCTAATAGTTGTGGTAACAGACGTCTCATGGTCGACTCCAAGGCTTTAATTATTGTTCACCCTACTTATAGATCGCCCGGTTTATTATTTACCCGGCTTATCATTCACCTGACATAGGGCCTTCCGGCTTGGGTTGTGGTTGCTGGATAATAATTGTTGGTCCTTGACGCCAGTAAGGATCATGACGAAGCCAAGGATCGACGATTTCGACACGCTGTTCTGGCACTTGAACCGGCCATAGATGCACCTTCGCTTGCTGCAATACGGCAAAATCATATTCAAACTGGTCTATTTTGCCTCGCTCAGTCGCCGCCAGCTCACCCAACACCGTTACAGCACTGCCTTTTTGATACACCAAGGGGTCAATAAATCCTGGAACATACGCGACAAACCGGCCTGCTGATTTAGCCTGAACTCGTGGTCGACCATTATCCCCGGCAGGGAAGGTTACAATTTCAAGACGGGTCCGATCAGGTAAGTTTTGTACCGAGGCAACTAAGCCGCTCCAGCGCGCAAGATGACGAACCTTGGTGTTGTCATTCGTGGCTGACAAGGATGCGGCTTGAGAGAATTCGACCAATGGTGTGCCTTCTGGCACTGAAACTGATTCCGGATAACTGGCACAGCCAGTCGCGAGGGCAAGACAAAGAACGACCGGAACTAACTGCTTCATCTATACATCTCCACTAAAACAATCTTCTGAAATATCACGCAACAGTGCTTCTGGTGAACACACCCATGGCAGGACGCTTCACTCACTATAGCGCTGCGCTGGCAAAAGGTTAAGAATTAATCTTGCGGATTTTTATAATAAAACCAACCAGTAACATTCTTTTGGCAATTTGAATATACATCAAAATGCCTTAGATCGTCAGGTTGCTGTCCATTTACTACCGTTGTTATCACCTGTGGTTATGGCAACACCGTCACCCGCATCGATTGCTTGTATTTTCGTTTTAAATTTAGGTTTGATAGGTACAAAGTGCCACTGGGGTATGGCTTAAACCATTCGACGCTGCCAACAGGCAAAAGTTCCGGCTATTTTATTGACCATCTCAACCGACAGCCGCATCAAGGGTATGCCATCGAATGATGTCTGGTGACGATGGGCTCTAAAAAACACTGATCGCTCTTCATACGCCCACAGAGGCACTAGACTGCGATATAAGTGACATTTTTTTGTAAACAAAGGTACGTAAATTGTGGCTGTCAAAGGTATGCCCCGATAGGAGACAATGCCTGCATAGGGCCTGTAAAGGTGTTCGGGCTCGAACCTGTTATGCATAGCTGTTGCCTGTTCGGTCTGACGCAGAGGGCATATCGTCTTCAACGGAAAAGCGCTATTATCTATGTCCATGTAAGTCATTCAAGATGATGATAGCGACCAAGGATGATACAAGTTCACTAGCGTTATGCTACGTTGAGTTTCATCAAATTGAATGCCAGTACCTTGTACTTGATGGCGGTATCGCTAATCTAGATCCATATGCCAAATAGCTAGCCAAACCTAAGCGCATGAGTGATACCACAATCGAATTGTTGCACTTTAATACCAGAAGGATTATCCATGTTGTTTGCATCGCATCGCACGCCGTTATCATCTACCCTCCCCCCTCGTTCTGTCATACGCCCCAAGCTGTCAAAGCTGTTATTGAGCATGGCCGCGGTGCTCGGCACCAGTCTTTTGGCACCGGCGGCAATATCTGCACCTAAAAATGTGATTTATATGATTGGTGATGGCATGGGGCCGGCGTATCTGTCGGCCTATCGCTATTACATGGATGATGCCGCAACCAAAGCCGTTGAACCAACCATTTATGATGAGCTTTGGGTCGGTGTTGCGACCACCTATCCGGATGACGACACTATTGTGACCGACTCTGCCGCTGGCGCCACGGCGCTGGCCACCACCTTTAAAAGCTACAATGGCGCTATTTCGGTGGATAAAAACCATAACCATCTAAAAACCATGCTCGAAATTGCCAAAGCCGCTGGCAAAAAAACCGGGATCGTCGCCACAGCACAAATCAACCACGCCACACCCGCTAGCTTTATGGCGCACAACAAAACCCGTAAAGCCTACGATGAAATCGCAGATGACTACGTCGACAACAAAGTCCAAGGCAAATTTGTCGCGGATTTAATGTTTGGCGGTGGTACCAAGTACTTCACCCGTAAAGATCGGCATTTAGTGAACGAATTTAAAGCCGCAGGTTGGCACTATGCCGATAACTGGCAAGGCTTGGAACAACTCAATAAATTACCGGCGATGGCTCTACTGGCGCCAGTTGGTTTTCCCAGTGCTTTGGATAATCCTAAATCTGAGCCGCTCGCCACTATGACCAACAAAGCGCTGTCGTTACTGAGTAAAGACAATCAAAAAGGCTTCGTGGTGATGATTGAAGGCAGTCAAATTGATTGGTGTGGACATGCCAACGATATTGCCTGTGCCATGGCTGAAATGCATGATTTTGCCCAAGCGATTAAGGTCGCCAAAGCGTATGTTGATCAAAACCCAGACACTGTATTAGTGATTACGGCCGATCATGAAACCGGCGGTTTATCGCTCGGTGCGGCAGGTGACTATGCTTGGAAACGCGACGTGATTAAAGCTGTGAAGCACACTGCCCCCGTGCTGGCCCGCATGCTCATTCAAGAACGCGACGACAAACTTGAGCAGCTCTGGCAAAGCCAGACCGGTCTGAGCTTAACGCCTGCCGAATGGCAACAAATTCTCACCGCTCGTCAGCAAGCCAAAGCCATTTACGACAAGCTAGATGCAGCAACCAAGCAAGATCCAGAAGCAGAATCTGATGCACTGGTGATCCTAGCGACCCCGATTAAACAGTTCATCAGCCAGTATTCTCGCACTGGCTGGACCAGTGGAGGCCATACCGCGATTGACGTCCCCGTTTTAGCGTACGGGCAGGAAAAACAGCAGTTTGCCGGCTTCCAAGACAACACTGACATTGCACGTAAATTGATTAATTTCATCATGCCACCGATGAAATAAGCTCGCCACTGCGGTACACAGATGGCCGATGTACGACATCGGCCATGCTGTCATTGCCGTGAGCAGATCAATACCGATGATATAGGTAGCCCCTAGCCCAAACGAATAGGTGTTTCGACGTTCAAGTCCGAAAGCGAGGTTCTATGCCCCCACTCGCTAACCTTTGTTAGTGGCTAACCCCAACAATTGCTGACGTAATTTCGGTGCGCTGGTGCCTTCGGATAACCAAATATCAAAAAAGGCCGGGCCAAAGGCAGGGTCTGTTAAGGTACCTAAATATTGTCGGTTAAAATAAAACACCACTTGGCCATCCGCTAGCAGTAAAGATGCGAGGGTATCGCCTTCTTTTACATCCCGCCAAATCGGTTTTAATGCCTCAGCCCATTGTTTGTGTTGTGTTGATACCTCACCGGTTAAATGCTGCCATTGATCCACGGTGGCTTTAATGAATTCGTCGCGGCTGATATTACGCTGATACGTAAGCTCCAGCAGCAAAGGGACCGACTGGGCATAATCTAATGTTTTCTGATCCGCCGAGCTCGCCCAATAAATGGCCGGCGCTTTTAAACTGGCTTCATAAATATCAAATACAAAGTAGCGAAATTGTCCCGCACCCACTTGCGGCAGCTCGGCCGGAAACGCCGTGATCTGCTTATCGTGGGAGGCGGCAGGATGAACACTCGTGCCGGTTGGGTTGTCGGTTGCATCAGAGGTTACGCGTTCGGATGCTGCGCTCGCTCCCAACATCATGGCAACTGCGCTGGCTTGAACTGTGCTGGCTTGAACCGTACTAATCGGCACATTTGCAAGTCGCGAATGCGTTGCATGCGCCTGTGGACAAAACAAAAGACAGCTCATCAGTATCAACGCCGATTGGTTTATATGTAATAAATTCATTCAAAACACCTCATCATCGATACGCAACTGAGTGCGACTCGGCTATTTTATTTGCTGGTTTATTCACTGGTTTATTGACGGTTTTATTGGGTTGTATGACTGAGCTTTGGCGTTAACCGCCAGAACACATAACCCAACATGAGCCACGCGGGTGCCATCACATAAACGGCTTGTGCTGCGAGTTCAACTTGAGCATTTAGCGAAGCACCTGCCCAGTAGGCGATCGGACCACTGAGCGCAAACACCAACAGTGTCAGCCAACAGCGCCCTAACAAGGGTTGCAGTACCTGCAACCAAAGCAAGACAAAACAGGGCCACAGTGCGATAAGCCAGATCGGTAAAAAACTGTACTTGGAAAACACATCCTGTGGAAACATAAGAATAGATAGCGCCGTCAGCACCAAATCAAGCGTGATCCCCAGTAAACTGAGCCCTAACCATGCTTTACGTTGCGGTGCGCTTAATGCTGGAACTTGACTTGATAACCACAAAACAGCAAAAACTAAACCCAACCATGGCCAGCAAATCAACAAGACCCACGCAGTTTTATAGCCAATCGCCTGATACACCATCGGATATTGCTGACATTTTTCTAATACACGCATCGCTTTCATGGCTAGACCTGTGACGACAATCGGTTTAACTACTATCGGTTTAACTACTATCGGTTTGACATGCTGGCTGTAACACAACCAGATAGTGCAAAAACTAACAATGAAACCGTTACGATGACGCCATCTTCACGGCCACTTTCTGCCGAAGACGATACGGCAGCATGGACAATGCTTGCAGGGTCCAACTGAGCCGACGAGGGAAACGATAACGCCAAACACCACGTTCTAAGGCGGCGAAAATCCGTTGTGCCGCTTGCTCAACCGGTAGCAAAAATGGCATTGAAAAATCGTTCTTACGTGTTAAAGGCGTATCAACAAATCCCGGCTCAATCAAACTAATTTGGATCGGTTTATCAGCCAGATCAACGCGCAGACTATCGGTGAAATAACTGACGGCAGCTTTACTCGCCGCATAAGATTGCGCGCGGCTAAATGGGAACAAATGCGCCAAACTACTGACAATGGCTAAGGTTGCGTGCGATGGATTTAACAGGGGCAACCATGCATTGCAACCGGCCACCACCCCTTGCACATTGACGTTAAAGGTACGTTCAAACGAAGCTAAATCAAACTGTGGCGGATTGGTATATTCACAAATCCCAGCGTTCAGGATGACCACATCAAGCACCACACCGGCAGCTTTTAGGGTATCACCAACCTGCGCGATGGCCGCAGCGTCGGCAACATCACAGGGCAAGGCTTTAATCGCCGGCACCTTTTGCGCCATTGCTTCTAATTTATCAATGCTGCGCGCCAGCGCATAGACGGTATAGCCAGCATCGGCATACACATACGCTAGGGCTTCACCCAAACCGGAACTGGCACCTGTAATAAGACAATTCTTCTTCATGACGTGTGATTCTTAAAAGGAGTTATTGAGAATACGTCATGTTTAGAGGGCTGGATCAAGCCATGAAAAAATACATCACGACAGATGACGGCGAACTTAGAACGGCATTGCCCCAAAATCGCTGAGCGTTAGGCATATAAATCGACGTTAAACATCTGCTGTAATTGTGCTTTTTCATCTTGCCGCGCCAGTTGTTGATACCGATCAATGGCCATTCGTGCCGTAGGGTTTGGCGCATCCAAGCCGACAAAGGCGGTGGAACTGTCAGGCGCTACGACCATGATACTCGCGCTTGTTTGTCGTGGTGCTGGCAAATCCAAGCTTGTGGGCATCGCTCTGGTCGACGCCCTGGCATATTGCTCTGCCGCCGACGCGGCGTCTGGCATATAACGCACAGTGCCCGCTGGCATTTGTGATGGATTTTGCGCAGGCTGGGCTGCCGACGGTGCAATATCGAGAGAGCGCAGCGGGATCTGGCTGCGATTGACGCTCAAGGGTTGCGATGTCGCAATATCACGACTGACTGTCACCGTCATGGCTAGGCCTCAAAAAACGCTCTGCAAGGTTCGATTGTGCTACGGTCCTGTGGTTAGTTTAGCGACCTGGCAGCTTTTGCCAAGTCACTTCATCGCGCACGTACACAGGTTCCGCCAAATTTGCCGCGACAAAAGCGCCTTGCTGCCATGCAGGGATCGCTTGGGCAAACATATGACGGGCACTCGGTAGCAAAAGACCAGGCCTTGGCTGTGCGGGCGTATTCAAATCTGCAGCGCACCAACCTTGCAGCCTTAACTGCGGCTGATGGGTCTGAAATGTTGAGCGCAGCACATCGGCATAACTCTGCCAGCCGGTGCCTGCAATCGCACAATCGGCGTTATTGCCGATGGATGCTGGGGGTAATAATCCTGCCAGATGCGCGGCGAGCTGCGCAGGTTTTATTGCCATTTCATCCGATAACGGCTGCATCACCCCCTGCGCATCGCGCAAAAAGGCAGCACAATAAATTTCTGCCATGCGGGCATCAATGGTACTAAAGCAAAGTGGCGCGCCGACGTGATCGTCGTTAGAATCCAGACTGGCCTGCGCCATTGCTTGCAGCGTCGACACGCCATAAACCGGACGATCGACGCCAAAGGCCAAGCCTTGCACCACGCCAACGCCAATTCGTACCCCCGTAAAACTGCCAGGGCCTCGACCAAACACCAAGCCATCAAGCTGTGACAGGTTCAGTTGCGCCTGCGCTAACATCTGCTGCACCATCGGTAAGATCCGCTTGCTGTGCTGCTGCGGACACACCTCGTCCAACGCGATTACATCGCCATTGACGTACAGCGCGACCGAGCAGGCCTCCGTTGAGGTATCGAGTGCTAAAAATTTCACGTAAAAACTCCAAAGTAGAACATGGTCGCTACGCATCTTGGCTTGCGATTATCTATAAACGTAACATCAGCCTTGCTATGCAGACTGTGGCCCCCACAGAGGTCACCAACGCATGAATCGTTATGGCTGATCAATAAATTGCAAAAAATCTAACGCTTCAGTTAATGAGCGTGAACGCCGCATCGGTGGCAAGGATTTCATAAAAACGGCGCCATAAGGGCGGGTCACCAAGCGATTATCGGCAATCACTAACACACCTTTATCGGTGACATCCCGGATCAAACGCCCTACGCCTTGTTTGAGCGTGATTACAGCTTGGGGCAACTGAACCTGATAAAACGGATCGCCGCCACGGCGCAAACAATCTTCGTTACGCGCCTGTAGCAATGGATCATCCGGCGAGGCAAAGGGTAACTTGTCAATAATCACACAGCTTAAGGTATCACCGCGCACATCAACGCCTTCCCAAAATGAGCCAGTTCCCAATAATACCGCATGCTTTTGTTCGACAAATTGCTCAAGTAACAAGCGTTTGCTGGTACTGCCCTGCACCAACACTGGCCAGCTAATTTTATCGGGTAAGGCATTGGCCATCCACTGCAACATCCGATGACTGGTGAATAAAAAGAAACAGCGACCACGGTTGGCTTGAATCAGCTGCACCGCGATCTGCAGTAATGCCGCGCCCATTTTGGCATCCGTCGGTTCGGGTAAATAGCGCGGCACCAGCATCAACGCTTGCTGTTGATAATCAAACGGGCTTTCCAACAGTAAGGTGTGCGCCGCGCCCAACCCCATTTGCTCGGTAAAATGGGCAAAACCTTCATCCACCGACAAGGTAGCCGAGGTAAACACCCAGCTGCGCTGCTGCGCTTGCAATACGGCGGCGAATTTATCGGCAATCGATAACGGCGTGTAATGCAAACTGATGTGTCGCTTACTGGTTTCGTACCAAAAACTCACGCCGGGCACGTCCAATTGCAACATTTTTTGTAATCGGGTTTTCGCCAGTGCAAGGCGCTCATAGCAACTATCGACCAAATCGCTACGGCCTAAGCTGCTTTTGAGTACTAAATACAGCTGCCCTGTGACTTCATCAATGCGTTTTAGCGATAGCTGCATATCCGGCCGCTGGTAACACTCGCGCCAATTGCCTTTTTGTGGCTCGGCAGGCAACAGTAAGCGCCAATCTTTCACTAAACTGGCCAGCTTATCGGCGGTTTTTGCCAATTGAGGATGATCGCGTAAATCGGTTTTACACGCCATATCAATGTCGCGGCATAAATCCAACAATAAACGCGACGAGACCGATTCGCCAAAATACTCGCTGGCAATATCAGGAATTTGGTGCGCCTCATCAAAAATGATGACATCCATCTGCGGCAAAAGCTCACCAAAACCGGTATCTTTGAGTGCTAAATCAGCAAAAAATAAATGATGATTCACCACCACCAGATCGGCGTTCATGGCTTTTTTGCGCGCTTTTAGTAAATAGCACTCGTCATAATCAGGGCACTCTTTACCCAAGCAATTATCGGCGGTACTGGTGACCCAAGGTAGCGCTTTGGAGTCTTCGGCGATATAGCTCAGCTCACCAATGTCGCCGGTTTGCGTTTGGGTCGACCAATGTTTGATCCGGCTTAAATCTTGAATAACATCATCATCTTGCACTGGCACATGCTGATAATGCTGGGTGAGACGAAATAAGCACAGATAGTTAGCACGCCCCTTTAGCAGCGCCAATTGCAGCGGGCTGGCCAGCGCGGCCTGTACTTTGGGCAAATCTCGCAGATACAGCTGCTCTTGCAGGTTTTTTGTTCCCGTGGATAACAACACTTTGCGGCCACTGAGCAGTGCGGGCACCAAGTACGCGTAGGTCTTGCCAGTGCCAGTACCTGCCTCCACCACTAAGGCGCCACCTTGATCGATACGTTCGGAAATGGCCTGCGCCATCTGCAACTGTGCACTGCGGGCATTGAAGCCCTGAATATGCTTGGCCAAAGCCCCATCGGCGGCAAAGGCCGCATTGACGCGACGTTGCAGCGCTGAGGTGGCGGTGCTAGGTGATGCCGCAACTGAACGTGACGTCGCATCCTCGGGGGTAGCGCGTGCAGAGGCTGACGAATGTGGGCTGGGGGCCGCAGGGCTTGGCATAAGGGGATCCCGCTAATGAACAGGGCTTATTATGCCTAGCTCGCCTGTTCGGTGCAATTTATCTCGCTGCTACGGCCATCTGCAACATGTGAGCTGTGCAACCTGCGAAGTGTGCAACCTGCCAAGTGTGCAGCATGCTAGGTTGAATTCGCCGCAATAGCGTCGTTACAGCACTTTATTAAGCAGTGTCAACAGCACGCCCGCCAGCTGCTCGCTATTGGCCACCAAGCGATTGATTTTTTGTTGCTGTGCATCTGCGCTTCGTACAATCGCAAGTAATTCTGCCAGCTTGGCTTGATCCTGCGGTGAGGGTAACAGCGCCGCAAGCTGAGCTTGCGTCAGCCGTTGAAAATCTGCTTCCGCGCCCTGTGTCTGCCGATCAGCGGCATCACTAGCACGCGCTGCGGCACCGCTCAGTTGCTGTTCGGCCTGTTGCCAATTGATACTCATTGCATACTCCTAGTCGCGCCACCATGTTTCAACCTGATGTCTACCTACACGTCACCGGTACGATGCGGGTTAAGGCGTCTTGTCAGCGGCGGCTTTTTTTAATGAATTCAGCAGTGTTTCTAACTGTGCAATATAGGCGTCGATCTGCTCAGCTTGTTGCTGCGCTGTTTGCGCGTTTTGCAGTAAATCCGCCACTGCACTATCGGCTTGAGTTAAATAGCGTTCCAGATCAGCTGGCTCTACGCCTAGTTTTCGCAGATAGCGCTGTCGATTGGCATCAACCTCTGACGCTGAGTATAAAAACGCAGTCAGACTATGATTGATGGCGCGAGCTTGCTGATATTGTTGCTGCAGCTGCGATAGATATTCGCGCTCCAACATCGCGAGTGGCGCTTGCAAACGCTGACGCTTTTGATCAATCTCCAGCTGCAATTTGGGCCCAGTTAACTGAATAAACCGCAGCCGATCCTGTAGATTAGGCGATGCGACCACTTGCTGCCATATGGCGGCCACGGCGGGATCTTGAAAGTAATGTTCGGCAAACTGTGGTAACCACTGCTGCTGCACAAACTCATCTAACTGTTGACGTTTGGTTTGAAAAAACAATACCGCCAACCGCTGATGTTGCTGCTCTAAGCTATCAAGCTGCGCGGCAAGTTGCTCCGATAACTGCGGTGCTGCAGGTGGAATAGTGCTGCACGCCGTCACCGCTAGCGCCAAGATACCGGCTAGACTTCGCCGCACAGCCCTTACCGTGAAGGATCGATATTGAAATGATACATGCATAACACACCCTGTGGTGATCAACTTCCAAGTCCGTTCGTTGCAATCTCGATATAGATTTAGGCTATGCGCCACTTAAGTGAGGCATGACTGGCATTCCTTAGGTGAAAACGCCTCCTTGCATCAACGAGAATGTAACACCTCTGCTGCCGAGGTACCAAAGCAGCCATGCCAAAACTATCCCGATGATGGCTAATCGTCTTGGGATTGTGGCAAGCAGATTTACCGTTTGTGCCGCGACGGTGATGTGCCTTGTGGGCCCTAGCAACGCAAGTCCAACGGCCACCGCGCACAACAGCACGGCGACCGCATAAAAAAACCATGGTGCAGCCGTGTGCTCGGCATTGAACCAAAACAATATTCCAAGCATCGCCCGACTCATGATTTCGAATCGATGAAAATATCGCCAGTGACTAAACTGCAAGACAGCCGAGGATACCCGTCGAGGTTTTATCAGCATTGCTATACAAAACAGTAACATAGTCAGTGAAACCAGCGCAACCAACAGCATGAATCTTCCCTCCGTTCGCTTATCAGCACCGATAAATGCGGGTATGATGCCCCGATAAAATTTCAAGGCTGTTGTGCTGGCTATCATTCGGACTGACGTTCATCCAAGATGTATCATCATCGTCTTGATCAGAACAACATCCGCATCAAGCATCCGCGCTGCCATGTCAAACCAAAACAAGCTGTTTGGAAGTACAGCGGAACTAATTGCATCCTCATCGACTCAGACTCAGGCGTTCAACCCTAAACCGTATGACGTCGTGAGCGTTTGTGATCGCGCACTTGTGATCGCGCAGTTGACACGCCGACGTTACGACAAAAAGGTCGACAGCAGCGCCCGCGCGCTTTATTCACTAATTTACAATATGTTGGTGCTATCTATGCGAAAATCGTCTCATTTGAACACCCAAAGTGCCGTACCGCTGGTGCGCGAATTAGCACAGCAGAGCGATGGGTTTGTCATCATTCAGCAACTGATTTTTTGGTTAGCCTTGCCGCATCAACAAATTATTCAAACGCAAAAAGCCCACAAATTAAGCTCGGCTTTACACGAAAATCCTACACAAGCACAGCATATCGCGCGGATCGTGCTGCAATGGCTGATCAGTAAACAACTGTATCCTGCACTGGTAGGCTTAGGTATCTTTGCCAGACGCGGTTTTTTTAGTGAATTAACTAATCTGATTTATAACAAAATAAATCCTGCTCCACCACAACCCTTTGATTTAAAAGATGCACTAACGCCCGTACTGACCCATTCCGTGGTTCGGCAATGGTTACACCACCAAGGTGCTGACGAACTGATCTCGCTTGGCAAATTATTACTAACATTTGCTCCAGAAACATTACAACACCAATGGATTATCTACAGCCATAACCAAGCGTGGTATGCACTAGAAATGCTCGGGATATGGGTCGCCGCAGAAGAGATTGAACCCGATTTGATGCGACTCGAACCACGATTAAATCAACCTGATTCCCCTTTTATCGCTTTACATCGTGAAATTAGCTTATTACAGCAAGCAAATGGGGGGACGCCTCTGCCACATCATGAGCATTCCGACAGCGATCGTACCTCAACACAAGATTTGGCGCACTTTGCCGTGATCCTTGCGCAGTGTGCGCAATTACTTGAACGACTCAAACGACGCGGTGCGGGTTTTGGCAGTTCGGTCACCATGGCGCACTTATTGGAGCGACTCGAGCAGACCATGGCGCGGATTGAGGTGTTGGTTCACATTTTACATCAGGTGCCACACGACAAGGCGCAAGCGAACCTCGATCATTTAAGGATAAATAATGCCGCCGTGGACGAACCAAACACGCCGCCTCTAAGCACACCGCCTCTAAGCACACCGATGCCCACCATCAATACAGCGCCCATGACTAGTCAATCTTTGGCGGCGGATGCTATCGTCATGCACACAGAGCACCCGTCTAGCCCTCCATCTTTTAGGCATAGTGCGGAATTGGATCAATTTATCCAGCAGTTGTGCATCGCTGTGGCACAAAAAACCAGCCTACGGGCTTTTATGCGCCGCACCAGCCATTTGCTATCGCGCAGCATCACCATCAACTCCAGCAGCCATGGCGAACACTATATCGCCCATGATCGATCGCAGTTTTTTCGTATTTTACGCTCAGCAGCCGGCGCTGGAATAGTTATTGCCCTGATGGCATTGCATAAAATTCATATCGAAGGTTTGGGGCTCACGCCCTTGGGGCAGGCATTCGCCAGCAGTCTTAACTATGGGATTGGTTTTGTATTAATCCATGTGCTGCATTTTACGGTGGCAACCAAACAGCCTGCGATGACTGCCGCCAGCGTTGCGGCATCGATTGAAAAAAACGACCAAGGTCGAGCTACCCATAAAAAATTAGCAGGACTTCTTATTGCCGTGAATCGTACGCAGTGGGCGGCCGTGTGGGGCAATGTCAGCCTTGCACTGATGCTGTCATGTGCGATTGCATTTGGGTTTCAGCTTTCGACAGGCCAGCCTTTATTGTCAGATGCTCAAGTGACATATCAGCAACTCGCCATTTCCCCCTGGCATGGATCATTATTTTTTGCCGCTATCGCTGGCGTATGGCTATTTCTAGCCGGCATTATTGCAGGCTATGTTGATAATCGAGCCAACTACTTACAACTCGATCTGCGTTTAATCCACCATCCGTGGTTGCAACATGGTTTGACGGCAGATCGTCGCCAACAGTTAGCAACCTATATTCATCAAAATTATGGTGCTATCGCGGGTAATCTTGGCTTTGGTTTTTTGCTTGGGATGACACCCTATCTCGGCCATCTCATGGATATACCTATAGATATTAGACATGTGGCTTTTGCTGCCGCCAACTTGGGCTTTAGCGGTATCAGTGCCGATGCCGCGTGGTGGCACATTCTCGCCCAACTTCCACTGGTGCTGGCCATAGGTTTTGTCAATTTGTGGGTGAGTTTCACCTTAGCCATTTGGGTCGCTCTCGACGCAAGAAATGTCAAATTCAGCCAGCTCCGACTGCTAGGGCCAAGCCTGTGGCAACAAATCAAACAGCAGCCATGGCACGTATTTATCCCCGAGAAGCGCTAGTGCAAGCGAATATATAGCCAGCCCACATCACGTAGGAGAGCTAGGCTCCCCTACGTGCGAACGCTCAGCCAGCGTCGCGATTTGATGGCTGGGCCCGCAGTGCGGCCAGCTCTGCTCGAATCGCCTTTAACTCCGCCATCATCAACGCTTGCTGCTCATGTTGCTGTTGTTGTTCAGCCAAACGCTCATCAGCATGCTCTTGCTCACTAAAGGTTTGCATGGTGTTGACAATAATCGCAATGAACAAATTCAGCATTGTGAAGGTGGCGATCAAAATAAATGGCACAAAAAACAGCCATGCCTGCGGAAATTGTTCCATCACGGGTCGAGAAATACCCATTGACCAACTTTCTAACGTCATGACTTGGAACAAGGTGTAAAAAGATGCCCCAATCGAGCCAAACCATTCTGGAAATGCCTGGCCAAATAACTTGGTCGCAATCACGGCAAAAACATAATAAATAAGCAGCAGTACCATGGCGATCGATGCCAAGCCTGGGATAGAACCTAATAAGGCAGAAACGACGCGACGCATCGAGGGGACCATCGTTAAAATGCGCAGCACTCGCAACACCCGTAACGAGCGAAGCACCGCCAATGGGCCTGACGCTGGGATAAGCGCAATAGCCACCACCGTCAAGTCAAATAAACTCCATGGATCACGAAAAAACGCCCACCGATAGACAAAGATACGCATTAATATTTCGACAACAAAAATGGCTAACATGATGTTGTCGGCCAACAACAGCCATGTGCCGTATTGCGCCATCAAGCTACTCGACGTTTCCATGCCAAGTACTATCGCATTTAGTAAAATCAGCCCCAAAATAAAGCGGTTAAACCATGGCGCCATCACCCATTGCTGCATTTTTTCACGCATGTACATTCCTCAACATTCCACTCAGTCGCCGTGCTTGGCGTTAAAGAGCGAGCATATCGTTTTCGCAAGCAGGCACCAAGCGCCACAGCGTGGTCAGTCAACAGAATGACAAATCGATGCGACAAACCGATCAGATCATCCGATTGCACCAAGGTGGCACAGCCAGCGAGCACCAACACCACCTGAAACACTACCGATGGAAACGCCACTGCTCAAACCGCAAGCCATCAATCTCGCGCTTCGGGGCAAGGAGGCAAGTGACGCACTGAAACATCGACGCAACAGCAGCGTCTGTTCAAACCTCAATATCAATATGTTGGTATTGCACATCATGTACGCTTGGTTGTTGTGTTGTTACCGATTTGGTGGGTGATGTGCGGCTTGCGCCGGCTATAGTATCTGCCGTGGGTGTCTGCATCGTTATTTGTTTCGCGCTGTTTCTGTCCTTGTTTTTTATGGCATCTCCACCGACCGAAGACTCGGGATGCGCCGACAACAGCAGTGGCAACCAGGTTTGCATCGCAGGTTGAGGTTTACTGTAACAAACATCTGCGCCCATATCATGCAACAGGGCATCATCGACTGCGACCTGATTTATATCCGGCGAGACCTGCGATAGCGTTGTATCCGACTCAGGCGTCGTCGCTCGAATTTTGTCTTGTAACACAAGAGGTTGTAGCAAACTGTTGGGGTAATGGCTTGTTAAATCCTGCCGTAGACGTTGATTGCGAAATACCGGTGCCACCAGCGGCCGTCGCACCGGCGCTAACCAGTGATGTCGTGTGAGAAAAGGAAATAACGCATCCATGGTTGCCACCTGCTATGTCGGGGTTCGTTTCATCATAATGTTCGGTTTATACACCATGCTAGGTGAGCGCCATCGATACGTGGTAAAGATGTTCGTTTAATCATAGCTAGATTGCAGCCTGTCATGCTGATCTAGCGCAATACTTGGCAGCGAAGCTATGAGCTAGGTACGTTTTACCGCCTACACATTGCTGCCAGCACAAATAAATGACTATACAAGTTGACTTAAAAACAAGCTGAAAAATAGTATTTAACGTTAACTCTCAGCAGGATATGAAAAATAACAAAAAACAAATAAATGCAAATAATTGATTTTTATAAACATAATTAAATGTTTTATTTTTACACATTAAAATACTGCTTGCTGCGCTCTGCGAAAACCGATAACTTGTATAGCAACTAATTGAGCCATCAACCCTGCGGGCTCGCACAGCATCAATTTTGGAGCTATCACTATGAACAAACACTGGCATCATCATCACGCAAACACCTAGCCCATCCGTGCCAGTGCACCGGACGGGTTTACCCAACTCCGGTGGTGATATCTCACACAAAAACCCCGGAGCCATACCGGGGTTTTTGTTTTTTTAACACCTAAATACTGTCGTCTTGTTAGAGCATCCACCTAGGTTGGCGCTAAACCTGTTAGCCGCACAGCCGGTAACTTGACGAATTTGACTGAATGACACATTGCTGACTGAGGATTTTATGACAACAGATAACACCATCACCCCACTGGAAATGCCACGCATCCGTATTGCGATCCAAAAATCTGGCCGCTTGTCGCAAGACTCGCAAGCCTTATTGACCAGCTGTGGTTTAAAAATCAATCTGCGTGAACAGCGCCTGATTGCCCATGTTGAGAATATGCCGATCGATTTGCTGCGTGTGCGGGATGACGATATTCCAGGGTTGGTGATGGATGGGGTCTGTGATTTAGGGATCGTCGGCGAAAACGTACTGGAAGAGATGTCCTTACAGCGTCAGCTGGATAATGAAACCTATGATTACACCGTGCTTGCTCGACTTGATTTTGGCGGTTGTCGCTTATCGATTGCCGTCCCCCAAGAAGAAAATTACAACTCGCCTGCCGATTTGGAAGGCCGCACCATCGCTACAACCTATCCACGGTTGCTAAACCGCTATCTCAAGCAGCACGGTGTCAATGCCCGTATCGTCAATTTAAAAGGCTCGGTAGAGGTTGCGCCGCGTGCAGGTTTAGCCGATGCCATCTGTGATTTGGTATCCACTGGAGCAACCTTAGAAGCAAATGGTCTAAAAGAAGTGCAAGTCATATACCGCTCCAAAGCCGTATTAATTCAACGACGTGACATGACCAACGATGAGCAATTATCTATTATCAAAAAGCTGATGCCGCGGATCCAAGGTGTAATGCAAGCGAATGAAAGTAAATACATTATGCTGCACGCACCGCGCGAACGATTGGCTGAGGTGATAGCGTTATTACCAGGAGCGGAGAATCCGACATTGCTGCCGCTGGCGGGTAATGACGATGTGGTCGCGGTGCACATGGTGAGCCCCGAAACACTGTTTTGGGAAACCATGGAAAAGTTAAAAGCCTTGGGCGCCAGTTCTATACTTGTGCTGCCGATTGAAAAAATGATGGAGTAAATCATGCTCGATATTCGTGTTCGTGTATGGGATGACCTTGATGCAACCGCGCAGCTCAAAGCGTTGGCGCGGCCTGAGCTTAAAACGGATGCCGAATTGCCCGAACAAGTCAGTACTATCATCAAAGCAGTACAAAAAACCGGTGATAAAGCGCTGCGCTTTTATAGTCAAAAATTTGATAACAGCCCAGATAACGCCATCGTGCTTAGTGCTGATGATATTGCGCAGCGTTTAGCCTTGCTATCCAGTGCCAGCAAAGCTGCGATTGACTTGGCGTATGACAATATTCGCCGTTTTCATGCCGCGCAACAACCCAGCAATATTGCTCTAGAAACCAGCCCTGGCGTGTTTTGTGAAATGCATTATCGTGCCTTTGATGCTGTCGGTTTGTATGTCCCCGGCGGCAGCGCACCACTGCCATCCACCGTGATGATGCTGGGCGTGCCTGCGCAGTTATCTGGTTGTCAGCGTATCGTGTTGGTCACGCCACCGGGCCAGCCACTGGCCACAGATATTGCGCCGGAGATTATCTACGCTGCCCAGCGCTGTGGTGTGCATGAAATCTATACCGTCGGTGGCGCGCAAGCCATTGCCGCCCTAGCCTATGGCACAGAAAGTATTGCCAAAGTAGATAAAATCTATGGCCCTGGGAATAAGTACGTCACCGAAGCTAAGCAGCAAGTGAGCCAAGATTACCGCGGCGCCGCCATCGATATGCCGGCCGGCCCATCGGAAGTATTGATCATTGCCGATGATAGCGCAGATGCCAATTTTGTCGCGGCAGATCTATTGTCGCAAGCCGAACACGGTGTCGACTCGCAAGTGGTGCTGGTCAGCGATAGTGAAGATCTGATGGCAAAAACCATCAGTGCGATGGAGTATCAGCTGTTAAAGCTTCCTCGGGCTTTTATCGCGAAAAAAGCACTAAAACACTGCCGTTTTATTCTGACACGTGATTTGGATATGGCGGTGCAGGTCTCAAATCGGTATGCGCCCGAGCACCTGATTATTCAAACGCGGCAAGATGCGCGTTTACTCAAAACGCTAAACAATGCGGCCAGTATTTTTGTTGGCCCTTGGACACCTGAATCGGCCGGAGATTACGCCAGTGGCACCAACCATGTGTTACCTACGTATGGCTTTAGCCGCACCTACAGCAGTTTGTCGCTGTTAGATTTTTATCGTCGCTACACCGTCCAAACGCTGTCAGAACAAGGCTTACGCGCCATCGGGCCCGCCATTGTGACCTTAGCGCAAGCCGAAGGGCTCGGAGCGCACGCAGAAGCGGTCAACGTTCGGCTCAAAGCGCTGCAACGTCGTGAAGATAATCAAGCATTTGAACAAGTTCCAGAGAAAGGCTAAGTCATGCAAGCGGTAGAACCAACATCCATTAACACGCTGGCGCGTGAATCGGTTAAAGCCATAGTCCCTTACGCTTCCGCGCGTCGCTCCATGAGTGGCGGTAATATCTGGCTCAACGCCAATGAAAATGCACTAGCGCCAAGCTATACCGTCAGTAATTGTTACAATCGTTACCCAGAATGCCAACCACCGGCGGTGATTAACGCCTACGCGGCCTATAGTGGTTTAACGGCAGCACAAATTTTAGTCAGTCGTGGCGCGGATGAAGGCATCGAGCTGCTGATCCGCAGTTTTTGTGAACCAGGTATCGACGAGATCATTATTTGTCCGCCGACCTATGGCATGTACGCCATCAGTGCGCAAACCCAGCAAGTAGCCATCAACACTATTGCCTTGCAGCCTGATTTTACCCTTGATATGCCGGCGCTTCGTCACGCCGCTCGCGCCAAGCGCACCAAGTTGGTATTTATTTGCAGCCCCAATAACCCAACCGGTGACCTGATCCCACGCGCGCAAATTGAAGAAGTGCTGCAGTTGTTTGCTGGCCAAGCCCTGGTGGTATTGGATGAGGCGTACATCGAATTTGCCCCTGCGGCATCGGTGATCGATCTATTGCCACAGCAGCCGCATTTGGTGATCCTGCGCACGCTATCCAAGGCCTTTGGTTTGGCTGGACTGCGCTGCGGTTTTACCTTGGCGGCGCCAGATATTATCAACGCGCTGAAACAAGTCATCGCCCCCTACCCGTTGGCGGCGCCCGTGGCAGACATCGCCGCGCAAGCGTTAAGTGCGGAGGGCATCGATCGCATGTGGCAGCAAGCGCGTATCATTAACCAGCTGCGCGATGATTTTATCCAATTTGCCAAGCAGTTAGCCGGTGTGCGCGCGGTTTATCCATCCAATGCCAATTATGTGTTATTGCAGGTTGATGATGCCGCCGCCGTGGTCAATGGCTTGGCGGAACAGGGGATTTTAATCCGTAATCAATCCAGCCAGATCGGCTTGTCTCAGGTTGTTCGCGTATCCATTGGCAGCCCAGCCGAGATGGACGCACTTCAGCAGCAGTTAAGTACCCTTTTAGGAGCAGTATAATGGCGGCGTTACCCATTTTATTTATCGATCGTGATGGTACCATGGTGGAAGAGCCGCCGATTGATAAACAGCTCGATAGCTTAGAAAAATTGGCCTATGAGCCAGGCCTGGTGCCCGCCCTGTTAAAACTGCAAGCCGCAGGGTTTCGCTTGGTGATGGTCACCAACCAAGATGGCTTAGGCACCGCCAGCTTTCCCCAAGCCAATTTTGATGCGCCACAGCAAAAAATGATGCAGCTGCTTAATTCGCAAGGCATTCATTTTGATGACATTCTCATTTGCCCGCATTTTGAACATGACAACTGCAGCTGCCGAAAACCTAAATTAGGTTTGGTGAAAGATTACCTGCAGCAAGGTCGGATCGATTTTACCCGATCCTTTGTGATTGGCGATCGGCTGACGGACGTGCAGCTGGCGGAAAATATGGGGCTGAAATCGTTTCGTTATGATCGACAAACGCTGGGCTGGGCTGAGATTTGCCAGCAGCTACTTAGCCGCGGCCGGCAGGCGACGGTGGTACGCACGACGAAAGAAACCGATATCAAAGTCATGGTCGATTTGGATCGTACCGGTAGCAATAGCATCAGTACCGGGGTAGGTTTTTTTGATCATATGCTGGATCAAATTGCCACCCACGGTGGCTTTTCGCTCAGCGTAGCGGTCACGGGCGATCTACACATCGATGATCACCACAGTGTGGAAGATACCGCGCTGGCTCTGGGACAAGCGTTAAAACAAGCGCTCGGTGATAAACGCGGTATTCAGCGCTTTGGCTTTGTGCTACCGATGGATGAATGCCGCGCCGAGTGCGTGCTGGATCTCTCCGGTCGTCCACTGCTAAAATTCGATGCCAATTTAGGGCGCGGCAGCGTCGGCACGCTCAATCTTGACATGGTGCCGCATTTTTTCCGCTCACTCAGTGACGCCATGTTGATGACACTGCACTTATCGGTGAGCGACGGTAACAGCCACCATATGGTTGAAGGCTTGTTTAAAGCCTTTGGCCGCGCACTGGGGCAAGCCATCACCAAATCGGGTGATGCCCTGCCTAGCAGTAAAGGAGTGTTGTAATGCCGGATGCGCCTAACACAACACTACTAAGCACAACACCACTGAGCACAGAACCACTGAGCACAGCACCGTTGCGCCCAGATGCGCTTGCGATCCCACCACAGCACGTCGTGATTGTGGATACCGGTTGCGCCAACATCACCTCAGTCTACTGTGCACTGCAACGACTGGGCGTAGATGTGGTGGTCAGTACCGATGTTGCGGTGATCCGTGCCGCCGATAAAGTCGTGATCCCAGGTGTCGGCACCGCCAGTCAGGCGATGCACAATATTCATGCCCGCGGACTGTACGACACACTGCGACAACTCACCCAACCCACCTTAGGTATTTGTTTGGGGATGCAACTGATGACGAGCCACAGCGCCGAGGGTCATGTCGCTTGTCTTGAGGTGATCCCAGGTCAGGTCCTGCCGCTGGATGCGCAGGGGCTACGATTACCCCACATGGGCTGGAACACCTTGCAATTAGACGCGGCGCAGCATCCTATTTTGCACGGTATCACGTCGAACGATTACGTGTATTTTGTCCATAGCTTTGCCGTTGCGCCATCGGCGTACACCATCGCCAGTTGTGATTATGGCAGCCGGTTTGCCGCCATTATTGGCGCCGATAATTATATTGGCATGCAATTTCATCCGGAACGTTCGAGCCAAACTGGCCGTCGTTTATTGGCAAATTTTTTGCGCCTAAGCGCAGATCAACTTCGCAGCTATCACCGCAGCAAAACCGCGGATTTGGAAACAGTGGCATGATTATTCCCGCAATTGATTTAATTGACGGCCAGACGGTGCGTTTATACCAAGGCAGTTACGAGCAACAAACCAATTACCCGCAAAGCCCACAACAACTGCGCGATCACTACGCCGCCGCTGGCGCCGGTGTATTGCATATCGTGGATTTAACCGGCGCACGCGATGCCTCGGCACGGCAATTGCCGCTGCTAAAACAACTGATGCAGCAAAGCCCGCTGCCAATCCAAGTCGGTGGTGGCATCCGCACAGAGACTGATGTCACTGATTTGCTGGACGCTGGTGCCCAGCGTGTGGTGATCGGGAGCTTAGCCATTAAACAACCTGCCTTGGTGGCCAGTTGGTTACAACGCCATGGTGGCGATCGTATTGTGCTGGCACTGGACGTGGCGATCAGCGCGGATGGCCGACGCTTATTACCTAGCCACGGTTGGCAAAGTGCCACCGACGTCACCTTAGATGATATTTTGGCACAGCTGATCCCCGCGGGCGCGCGCCATGTGCTTTGTACCGACATCAGCAAAGATGGCACCTTGCAAGGGCCAAATGTAGCGCTGTATCGTGAACTGGTTGCGCTCTACCCGAGTATTCAATGGCAAGCCTCAGGTGGCGTAGGAACCTTGGATGATATCGCCCAGTTAAAAAGCGCCGCCGTTGCCGGTGTGATTTTAGGTCGCGCGCTATTGGAGGGTAAATTCACTATCGAGGAGGCGATCGCATGTTGGCAAAACGCATAATCCCCTGCTTGGATGTCCGCGATGGTGTGGTGGTGAAAGGTGTGCAATTTCGCAATCATGAAATCATCGGCGATATAGTGCCACTGGCGCAGCGATACGCCGCCGAGGGCGCTGATGAATTGGTGTTTTACGATATTACGGCATCAAGCGATGGTCGTGTCGTTGATAAGAGCTGGGTTCGTCGGATTGCGGATGTGATTGATATCCCATTTTGTGTCGCCGGCGGCATACGGAGTATCGAAGATGCCGCCACTATCTTGGCGCTGGGGGCTGATAAAATTTCGATCAATAGCCCTGCCCTTGCCCGCCCTGAGCTCATCAATGAGTTAAATGCCGCATTTGGTCAGCAGTGTGTGGTGGTGGGTATTGATAGTTATTTTGATAAAGAAAGCGGCAACTATTTGGTGTACCAATACACCGGTGATGAAAAACGTAGCCAAGCCAGTGGGTGGCAATTGCTGGATTGGCTTGCCGAGGTGCAACAACGTGGCGCCGGTGAGATAGTGCTAAATTGCATGAACCAAGATGGTGTCCGCCAAGGCTATGATATTGCGCAGTTAAGCGCTGTCCGAGCCGCATGTCGCGTGCCGTTAATCGCCTCCGGTGGTGCCGGTGCTATCGCGCACTTTGTCGATGTCTTTCAACACGCCGATGTTGATGGTGCGCTGGCCGCCAGTGTATTTCACAAAGGTATTATTCAAATCAGTGCGTTAAAACAAGCCTTACAGGCTGCCCATGTGGAGATCCGGCCATGACATTCGCAACTTTTTCGCCCGAACAGATAAGCTCGCTGCGTTGGCCTGACGATGGTTTACTGCCATTAATCGTACAGCACGCGGTGTCAGGCAAGGTGTTGATGCAAGGTTATGTCAATAAAGACGCGTTGCAACATACCCTTGCGAGCGGTGATGTCACCTTTTACAGTCGCAGCAAACAGCGGCTATGGACCAAAGGCGAAAGCTCAGGCCACACCCTGAAACTGCAAAGCCTGGCGGCGGATTGCGATGCCGATAGCTTGTTAGCGCTAGCGTTACCGCTGGGGCCGACCTGCCATGTCGGAACCGAAACCTGCTGGCACGATCAAAGCGCCAACAGCCCACAACTGGCGTTTTTAACCGATCTTGAGCAATTAATCGCCCAGCGCAAACAAGCCGATGCCAGCAGCAGTTACACGGCCTCGTTATTTGCCCGAGGCGTCAAGCGCATTGCGCAAAAAGTGGGGGAAGAAGGCGTGGAAACCGCACTTGCGGCTATGGCCGGCGATACCACTGAACTGAAAAATGAGGCCGCCGATTTGCTGTTTCACCTGTTGGTGTTATTGCAACATCAAGAGGTGGCACTCAGTGACGTCATTGCGGTGTTGCAGCAGCGCCATGCGGCAAAATCCTAACGCCAACCTGCACTGATGTTCAACCTGCACTGATGTGAAGCGCCATCCACTGTGTTGGCGCTTTATTCAATAACGACGAGCCAGCACTACACTTTTCGGACAAACTCTGATTTTAAACTCATAGCGCCAAAACCGTCGATTTTACAATCGATATCGTGATCACCTTCCACCAAACGAATGTTCTTTACCTTGGTGCCGATTTTGACAACCGATGACGAGCCTTTCACTTTCAGATCTTTAATCACTGTCACGGTATCACCATCTTGCAAAACATTACCCGCCGCATCGCGCACCACCTTGTGCGATTCTGCCACGGAAGCATCGTCATTGGCTTGCCATGCATGGCCACACTCTGGACAGTTTAAGGAAGCGCCATCGGTATAAGTGTAAATGGAATGACATTGCGGGCAAGCAGGAAGCGTCGACATAGATAACCTTACAAATTCTATGGGATAAACCGTTAGCATAACAAAATAATAAAAATTAATCGAAGAAAACCATGCTTTGGTTATATCAGGATGGCATCACGTGGTGAAAACCCACCGATTGAAGACCATTTGTCAAAGGATGTCAGTGATGACCATACTTATAAGCGTTTGTATCGTTTGCGTTATGCGGCACTGAGCTATCGTGACAGCCGAAATCGTGACAGCCGAAGCTTGGTTGCTTATAATCGGGCCCATTTTGATGTAACGCCGCCTCAATATTTGTCAGCGTCATTTGTCAGCGTCGTACAACCTCGTAAGGAAAAATATAAGGTGACTAGAAGATCGCAATCCAAACCGAAAACCTGGTGGTATATCGGCGGCGCCGCCTTGTTGGTGCTGGCATTGGTCCCATCGCTGCAACAGCAATTTGAACGCAATAAACAACATGCGATGGCCGTGCAGGCTTGCGGTGGCGTTGATCGGATTGCCGAAGTCACGGCCGAGAGTTACCGCTGTATCGAGTAATAGCGGCATCGAGTAATAGCGGAAACCTGTCGTGATGGTGCCCATTTTGGCTGGTTACCAAAAATCTAGCACCCACATAGCAAAAAAATCCGATAAGACTGACCATCTTATCGGATTTTTTCCCAATGAGCTTGTCGGTGTTGTAACGCTTATCACAACGCTTATCACAACCTTGATGACAACCTATGTGGTTAACACCTGTTGTGTCACGCGCGGGTTAATTGCGCTTTGGCAACATCTGTCGCCGCAGCGCAGCCCCTTAGTTACGGATCAAGTAATCAAAAGCTCCTAAGGAGGCCGTTGCGCCAGATCCCATGGCAATAATGATTTGTTTAAACGGCGTATTGGTTGCATCACCGGCGGCAAATACACCTTTTAACGACGTTTGGCCATGCGCATCGACAATGATTTCACCGCGAGGCGTTAACTCGACCACACCACGCAACCATTCGGTATTTGGCACCAAACCAATTTGCACAAAAATACCATCCAAACCAATATGTTTGGCATCACCTGTGCTGCGATCGGTGTAGTTAATACCGGTCACTTTGCTGCCATCGCCCAGCACTTCAGTGCTTTGCGCTTGGGTAATAATGGTGATATTGCCCATCGATGCTGCTTTTTTCTGCAGTACCGCATCCGCGCGCAGCTTACTGTCAAATTCAAGGACAGTGACGTGTTCCACAATCCCCGCCAAGTCGATGGCCGCTTCAATACCAGAGTTACCACCGCCAATGACCGCAACCTTTTTCCCTTTAAATAAAGGACCATCACAGTGCGGGCAGTACGCCACGCCACGGCCACGGTACTCTTTCTCGCCTGGGACGTTCATTTCTCTCCAACGTGCGCCAGTAGATAAAATAACGGTTTTTGATTTAAGCACAGCACCATTGGCTAGTTCGACTTCAAACAATTCGTTCTGCGTTAATTTAACTGCACGTTGATTGTTCATGATATCCACTTCATAGTGCCGCACGTGCGCCTCTAGGTTGGCGACTAATTTTGGCCCTTCGGTTTCTTTCACCGAAATAAAGTTTTCGATGCCAACGGTGTCCGCCACTTGACCGCCAAAACGCTCAGCCAACACCCCTGTGGTTAAGCCTTTACGCGCTGCATAGATAGCCGCGGACGCACCTGCGGGACCACCACCGACCACCAACACATCAAAGTTACCTTTGTTGGCCAGTGCCGCTGCTTGCCGTGACGCCGCATTGGCATCGACTTTGTTTAAAATATTGCCAAGGCTAATCCCACCTTGCGAGAACTGCACACCATTTAAGAATACCGTTGGTACCGCCATGATGTTGCGACTGGCAACCTCTTGCGAGAATACGGCACCATCAATCATGGTGGTTTTGATATTGGGATTCACCGCCGCCATTAAGTTCAGCGCTTGGACTACTTCAGGACAGGTCTGACAGCTTAGCGACACATAAATTTCAAAGTTAAACTCACCTTCTAACGCAGCAATTTGCGCTAAGGTATCAGCGTCTTCTTTAATAGGGTGACCACCGGAGTGCAGCAGCGCCAACACTAAGGAGGTAAATTCATGCCCCATAGGCACACCGGCAAAGGTAATGGCGGTATTTTTGGCGGTACCTACCACTTGCATCGATGGCACCCGAGCGGCGTTGTCAGCAGCCAGCACGGTAATGAGCGGTGTTAAGCTAGCGATATCGTGTGCCAGCGCCTGTAATTCTTGGCCTTTTTCGCTGCTATCGGCAGCTAAGCGCAATTGCACTGGTGTTTTCAGATTTTGTAAGTACGTGGCTAAGGTCGCTTTTAAATTGGCATCTAACATAATGTGATCCTTCCTCTACTCAATCGTTTTCAGGTGTTGACATCCAGCTGCGTGTATCGTTGCTCGCCGCATGCTGTGTCGTGGCATGTATGTAGATTAGTGTAATTTTTAAATCTTATAAAACGAATAAAACAAATTCATCTCATCACTTATTTTGATGAATGCCGTGACGCAAGCCGTTCATTACCGTTGGCAGCACCATGATGGCTCTTCGCGGCGGCTCTCTAAGGATGCTCTCCACGGTGGTTCTCCATGGTGGCTCTGGCCATCTCGCCCATGAAGTCCCCCACAACACTGTAAAATCGCCAGTATTCGCCAGCACGAAACCACGTCAGGCATGACCTATGACATCTTGGCCTCGCGCGAAAAATTGCAAAGTGAACTCAGGTTCAGCACCATAGAAAAATCGAATCGGTGATGCCATTGGAAACGACATAACGCCGGCAAAAGAGCCTGTGATCAACAGTTGCCCTTGTGCCACAGTGATGCCCTGCTGTAACAAAAATCGAAGTACTGGCACAATAGGTGCCATCGGCTGTTGATACGGGTGACTGGCACGCGTCAACAGCACCAGCCCAGTTTGTCGACTTTTTAATAAAAATCGTGATTGTTCTTGATGTTGTAAGCGAGGTCCCAACCAAAGCCCTTGGTTAAATAAGCCATCCGCCAGCTGTTCATAGTAACTCGCGTTGGCATCGGGTTGAAAACGACTCTGAATAAGCTCAAATGCAATGTGTGGCAAGCCAACCGCCGCGAACAATTCGCCATCATGATACTGCCGACTCGGTATCAAATCCGTCAATACCGGGTACGCATACTCAGGCTCGATAGGTGCTTGTTGCTCTGCAGATGGCCAGATCCGACACACATCGCCTTGCTGCAATTCAGAGGCATACAACGGCGCCAGCACGGGATGCCACACACCATCGTCGCTGACTTTGGGCATTCCACATTTCCAACCTATGACCTTGCCCATCCGTTTGGCGACTTGCTGCTGAATGGCAAAAGCATCAAGTACGGTATGCGGACGCAGTGCATCGGCTAAGCGCTGTGCCATAAGTCCCTGACGTCTGCGCTGATACAACTCCTCCGCCGCAGCGCTGATATAGGATTCGGCTAATTGCGCTGCCGGCAAGTTCATCTGGTGCATAATAGGGTCAACTCCACCTTAAACTTCGTTATGCGGCAGTATGAAGTTTTCGAAAGATTTTATGTAGGTTTTTTATAAACTAAAATGCGCACGCGCTTAACAAGCCATTGCGGCCAAAACACAAAACCCCGCCGAAGCGGGGTTTTGTTAGCAGGCACTTAAATAGTGCTCGCGTGCGGTAAACCAAGTCAAAGACTTAGATTTTACCCACTAAGTCTAACGATGGTGCTAAGGTCTTCTCACCTGGTGTCCATTTTGCTGGGCACACTTCGCCGTCGTGGTTAGCCACATACTGGGCAGCTTGTACTTTACGGAACAATTCTGCCGCGCTACGGCCGATACCTAAGTCATGGATTTCCGCAACTTTGATTTCGCCTTGTGGGTTGATCACGAAAGTACCACGCAGCGCTAAACCTTCTTCTTCGATCATCACATCGAAGTTACGGCTGATCACACCTGTTGGGTCAGCAACCATTGGGTAGTTGATTTTTTTGATAGTTTCAGACGCATCATGCCATGCTTTGTGTGTGAAGTGAGTGTCAGTAGATACTGAGTACACTTCAACACCGATTTCTTGGAATTTTGCGTAGAAATCAGCTAAATCGCCTAATTCAGTTGGGCACACGAAAGTGAAGTCCGCTGGGTAGAAACATACCACAGACCATTTGCCGATCAGGTCTTGGTCCGTCACAGTGATGAATTTACCTTGGTGGAAAGCTTGTGCTTTGAATGGCTTAACTTTGCTGTTAATGATTGACATGGAACTCTCTCCGTTGTGGTGTTAATCAGTTTAAATTAAAAAATCATCGTCACTATTGCGTGTTCGCATCCATCATCAGGTTGGCAGATCTGCCTCGATGACTCGCAACGTAGCGTTTGTACGACGACTTTGCTGCGATGAACCAATACTAGTCGAAAAAAATTATCTTTCAAAACGAATAAAACAAATTTATTTAATCGATAAAACAAATTAAGAATACAGCGTTCGCCTAAAAAGAACCTGAAGTATACCGATAGATTATCTGACCAGTGTGTCCTAGGCGTGACAGTATTTACTAGTCCCATAAGTTATGACCAAGTGATTGAATTTCAAGAGCAGAACAAAAAAATAGTTCATTTTACCCTGCGCGCTTGCGCGCTCTTCCCCCTCCACACAGGTACGTCGGGCAATTCCATCTGTCACATCTCGTCAGTCACAGCTAGCGCTGCCGACGCATATTCGCCGAATATAGAAGCAAAATTTACCAATTCATAATGAAATTCAATTGTTTGTTTACCTTCATTAACCTATTGACCTTGGGATAAAACTCGCCGAGACTACGGCTGAACCTTTGCCAATGGTTGGCTGTCGCACGACAGTTGTTTGTCTCAAGGGTTCGTTTAATCTCAAGACGAAAGATCCCTAGATTCACACTGTTGCTGTCACAGCCAACCCAGCAAGGATAACCACTGCCAACGCGATGGGCTGACCGCTCAAGGAGATGCATATGTCACTGCAAGTTACTTTCGAATTACAAGAACAAGATCTCGATTACTTCCGTGAACTCATGGAGAAAACGCAATCGCTGCTCAACACCACAGAACGTACAGCGCAGACGGATACCGCCATTTTAACGGCAGCCCGCGCATTGTTAGACGTGGTCAACCCGCGTTTACCGCAATTTGTGCGTGAGCGTTTGGATGTACTGGCACAGCTCGTGGCCATGGTGGAAGATGCGGAATGGAATTTAGACGCCGATGAAAAAGCTGATGTCTTGGCAGCACTGGCATATTTCACCAAACCCGAAGACATCATCGCCGATCATATCCCTGTGCTGGGTTTCCTTGATGATGCCATCATGATTGAGCTGGTAGCGCGTGAGCTGGATGATGAACTTAAGGCATTTGCCGAGTTCAACCAGTATCGTGAGGCCGAACTGGCACGTCGTGGAGACGCGGCTAAATTAACCAAAGCCGATTGGTTAGAAAACAAACGGCAAGAACTGCATTCATGGATGCGCCGCCGTCGGCACGATCGTCGCAGTGGTGGCTCAGGTTCAGGTTTCCGCTCGGTATTTAGCTTCCGCGGTTAATCTTTAGCGCTAACCCGCATATTTAGGCGCTTATAACTGACCAAATGGTTGACTTCGTTTTTACGCGAACCTGACCGTCAGTTATAAGCATGACCTTGATGTTGGTCTTGCGTACGGCGTGTATTTTTATTGGTTTTATGCGCTGTCTTGTGGTCATAAAACGTCAATACGGCAATTACAACCATCGTCATGATGGCGTAGCCAAGCGCCACTTGGCCTCTATGCTATTTACCTTCTCAACAATTTCACAACAAAAGACGGCATTAAATGCTTGGCGAAATGCAAATTCGCCCTATAATGAGCCTTGTGTTTAGCTAGCCGTAAAGTTTTTATTAATGAAACACCATCCGTCATGGCCTGTATTGCATGTTGTATCGCCACGTCTGCGGATCGGGGCTAGGTTTGCCTGCAACATGGCTCTGCTGTTGGTCATGCTGACGCATGGCGTGGCAAATACTGCAAGCGCACAAAATATCAAAGTTTATCAATACACCCAAGCCAATGGCGTGATTGCCTTTTCCGACCGCCCACCGCTGAATCGGCCCTATAAACTGATGAAATACAACTGTTTTGCTTGCGATATTCGCAGCAAAGTGGATTGGAGCAATACCAAGTTATTTCTGCATGCACATAAAGATACCATCGACCAAGCCGCCTCTAAACACCAGCTGGACCCAGCACTTATTCGAGCATTAATCCATGCTGAATCGGGTTTTAGTGTACGCGCTCGCTCGCCCAAAGGTGCGCAAGGCTTGATGCAGTTAATGCCCGGAACCGCGGCCGAACTGGGTGTACAGGATCCTTACGAAGCTCGCAGTAATATCATGGGTGGGGTGAAACATTTGGCGCGTTTACAAAAAGCCCTCAATGGCGATACGCGCTTAATGATGGCTGCGTATAATGCCGGTTTGGGCGCGGTGAAAAAACACCAAGGCATTCCACCTTACGCCGAAACCCAAGCCTATGTCGAGCGGGTGCATATTTTATGGCAGCGCTATAAAGCCGCCGAACAACGGCAAAATTTGGCCAGCAATACCTAAAACGGCCTTCCCGCCAGCACAAATTCTACAACGTCATGTTCAGGCATGGCATATGTAACTTGGCTATACCGCATTGCTTGGCGAAGCCACTCGTCACTGCGCCATAGATCACTCCGCCATAGATCACTGCGCCACAAACCACTGCGCTGCACAATCCGGTTCAGTCCAATGTAGTCATGCCAGGCGTCATCAAAACGAGGCAGCACTGTTCATCACCATTTATGCTTGCTGGCGGTACCATTCGCCCAAAATTAAACTCGCCGCCACACTGACATTTAGCGATTCAACATGGCCAGTACCAGGGATTTGTAGGGCGATATCCGCCGACTTCGCCACCGCGGCCGACACCCCTTGCATCTCTTCCCCAAACACGATCACCACTTTGGCTGGCAAGTTGGATTTATACAAGGACACGCCGGCATGACTTGAGGTCGTAATCACGGTATAACCGGCTTGACGACACAGTTGTAGCGCTTGCGTGAGCGACTCACATTGCAGCGGCTGAATAAATTCAATTCCGCCCTCGGCGGTTCGGGCCGCCGAACCTGATTGCAATAATTGCGGTTCGGTCATCACAATAGCGCTGGTGCCAAAATGCGCACAACTGCGCGCAATAGCGCCCAAATTATGCGGGTTACCTACCCCATCCAACGCCAACAAACAGTCTTTGGTTTTGTTGCGATGTAACTGCAAATAGGTAGCAATACTCACTTCATCTTTACGCTTCACAATCATCACCACACCGCCATGGTGCTGGCTGCCGGCGATTTTTTCGAGCTCTGCATGACTGACCAGATGATAAGCCCGCTTGTGCTGCGCTAAATACTTCATCACATCGGCAAATCGTGGTGCAACATCCGCAGCCAAATATAACCGGACCACATCCTGTGGACGCCGCGTAAAGGTGACACGGCAACTGTTTTCACCATGAATTTTACTTTCTTGTTGTTTGAGCTGTTTCAGTAGACCGGCATCTAATTTTTCCTGCGCGCTAAGTTCGGCGGCAGCATTCACCCACGGTTTTTGCAGCAGTTCATCCTCAATCACCCGCACCCGTTGGTTACGCTCTTGCTGCAAACGTTTGGCTTTAGCGGCGGCCTGCTCAGGTGTGGTGGTGCTGCCCACGTGCTTACTATCGCGTTCAGCGCGCGGCGTCGCCTGACGGTGAGGTGTAGGTTTGGCGCTGTGTTTAGCACTGTGTTTAGTGCTATGGTTCGGACTGCTTTGGCTACCATCTCGGCCACTCCCCGTCTGCTGCCGCTTCGCTTTGGCGGCATCAACAGTTTCTTTCGTACTGCGACTGGCCGCAGGACTACGGTTTGATGCGGTGTGTTTGACAGGTGCAGACGAACGGGGGGCAGCAGATTTACTCACAACAGACTCTCTATCGGTTAGTCGAACGCGGCACTGCAGGGTTCTGCACCACGCCATATCAGGAAAACCGCTATTGTAGCTGAAATCTGGCGCTGGGCGAAGATAGCACTTGAGTTTGTCGCATGGCGCAGTATGCTGTCGCTTTTTTCCACGCGCGCGTTTTTCGATGCTAAAGGAGCACAGATGCTGAGTTATCGTCACAGTTTTCATGCCGGCAATCATGCCGATGTTATCAAGCATGTGGTGGAAGTCGCCATTCTGAGCTACCTGCTGCAAAAAGATAAACCGCTGTGTTACCACGATACCCACGCTGGCGCTGGCCTCTATAGCGTGCACGGTCAACATGCGCAAAAAACTGGCGAATATCAAACAGGTATCGGTAAACTCTTTGATTATCAGGCCAACTCACCGGCACTGGCTCGCTACATCGAACTGATTAAATCACTCAATCCAGATGGCACCCTCAACTACTATCCTGGCTCGCCGAGTATTGCCCGCTTGATGCTGCGCGCCACCGACAGCATCCAAGCCACCGAGCTGCATCCGAGCGATTTTCCGTTGCTACAAAGTCAATTTAGTGGTCGTCGGTTTTGCCGCATAGAAAACATGGACGCCTATGCTGGGGTGCGTGCCATGCTACCGCCGCTGCCCAAACGGGGGTTGGTGCTGATTGACCCACCCTATGAGTTAAAACATGAATATCAGGATTTGCTCAAAGGTGTGCAGCACGTGCATCAGCGCTTCCCGCAAGCCACTATTGCAATTTGGTACCCTGTAATTGAGCGGGCTGCCATTGAAGCGGTGCTGGATGCTATCGTCGCGACCGGCATTAAAAATCAATTACGTATTGAATACAGCCCGCTGCCTGATCGCGATGGTTTTGGCATGACGGGCAGTGGCATGCTGGTGATTAACCCACCTTACACGCTGGCCCAAGAGATGCACCAGGTGCTGACGGAACTTGATCCTTTATTGGCTCAGCAGCAATCGCATTGGCAGATTGAACAGCGCGTGCCGGAATAAAACGCGCTTGGCCAACCTAGGCGCTGTGGCGACAGTCGCTCTCGGAGCTAAGCATCAGCTTGCTGTTGACCTAGCTCAACCCAATACACCGGATGCCGCCGCGCCACCGCGTCATCATCTAATGTCTTTGCGCATGGGTTGGACGCATGAGCGGTATTAGGGCACACCTGAAGGCTGGCATGTCGTAGATCATGTGGTAGCTCATGGCGTAAATCATGCGCAAAACAATCATCTTGCGTAATGGTAGATGCTGGGGTCGATAAACAGGCGGCATCAAACTGGATAAGGACGGCATCGCCGGCTGCTGCCTGCCATTGCCGTGGGCTTACGAGCTGTGGTTTATCGTGTTGTGCTGTGTCGTGCTGTGCTGTGTCGTTCTGTGCTGGCTCGCTCTGAGGCGTGTCGGGCTGAGGCGTAAAACGCAGACAAAATGGCGCTAAACTGTAGAACAACCCATGCGATCTCGTTGCTGTTGTGGCCGTTTGTGTCGACGCCGCAGGCCATGGGATGATAGTGTCGCGATCGATACGATGCAGTCGGGCTTGCCATGGTGCTTTTACAATCACATTAAAATCAATGACATCGATACTATTCACCGAAGCTGTATTAGCGCCATTTACGGCAGCCTCGCAAGCGCGCGGCAACAAGGTGGCATAACACGGCTCGTGCCCAGCAAATTGCACCTGATACGCCGATGATTTTAAACAAAACCGATGTTTGCCTATATCAAGCTGCATCTGATCGCCATCAAGCAAAGCTAAATGTCGCCAGTACCCAGTAAAATCGCTAAAAAAACCAGCGTGCTGCACCAGCGCGCTGCTAATTCGATACTGAAAATCCCGCGCCGCCAGTGTGGCCTGCGCCGGGTAAATCGCCAGCTGCCGCGTCTCCCCGCCTGCCCACACCGAATGTGGCTGCATGGCTTTAGCAATCAGTTCGATTTGTACGTTCAGTGACATAGGCCCCCTGCCTGATCGAGCCGCAGTTCGCGCCCTCAGCTGCGTTGAAACGTCTGACGCGGCGCAGCACCTCACGGCAAAAACAGTTGTTTGTGGTCAGCGAACAAAAGGTTAAATGGTGGGACCTTTCATCGCATGACGTTGATATGGAAAATCCAGCGCGGGTTTATTGACCACGCCACTGCGCATGGCAAAGTGATTCATGCTTTTCGCGACTGAGTAAAATGCGCGCCAAAATCATATCGGCGGCACCATCAACCCCTGCTAAACCAATATGCGCTTCGATGTGCAGTTCAGGTTCCAAATCGGCCATGGTCAAATCGACCCAATCGTCGCTAGGTGTCACTAAATCCGCAAATGCGCGGGCTTGGTGCTCGCGCTGGTACAAGGCGTAATCGGCCGCCGATAAATTTTCCTCGGCCAACTCTTCAAAAATCGCAAAAGCATGTTCACAGAGTTCATCAAAACTCCACAGCTCCAGCGCCGTGTTATCAGTTGGGGTCAAGGTTGAATCTTGAGAGGTCATGGTTGCTCCTGCGCATAGCATCAAAGGTGGGGGTCGCATGCCGTCACGCGGCTACGCCTTCATCAATATGGTCGCAGTATACCAAAGCAAAGACTATCAGCCCAGCCGCATCCGCGCCATGTTCCCCCCCCAGCGAAGGTGGCCGCCGCCAACACTGGGCATGCGCCAGAGGACGATGATATAGTTGCGATGGTGATGGCCGTTATGGCGGCGTGGTGATGGGTATTTATCATGAGGGTACACAGATGACGGGTAAAATAAGCGCCATCAGCATTTTAGTTGCTGATTACGATCAAGCCATCGATTTTTATTGTCGCGCACTGGGTTTTGTCCTCAAAGAAGATACCGCCATGGGCAACAAACGGTGGGTGGTGGTGCAACCAGCACAAGGCGGCAGCGCTTTAGTATTAGCAAAAGCCTCCACCCCAGCGCAGCTGCAATGTATCGGTCAACAAGCTGCGGAACGGGTGTGGCTATTTTTAGAAACTGATAATTTTGCACGCGACTATGCCAATTTTGTCGCCGCTGGCGTGCGTTTTTTGGAGACGCCGCGAGAAGAAAGTTATGCCACCGTGGCGGTGTTTGAGGATTTGTATGGCAATAAATGGGATTTATTGCAGCGAAACATCTAACGCCTTGTAGATTGCCATGAGTAACAAACCGCGTCATCAACATCACTCAGGCATCACCATCTAGCCTGTATAAAAGTGATGTTGTTTTAAAATCCTGTTGTTAAAAAGCGCCGTCGTTAAAAAGCGCCTTTATCATAAAGCGCTGTAGTTTAAATATCCTACGGCCTGAACGTAGGTCCCCACCGCATAAATCAACAAACTTTCACAATTCTGCCATTTGCATACGTATGCAGGCCATCTACACTGATTTTTGTGATCACGCATCGCTTCGTTATTTGCACAGCCCACCGCAGTATCTTACGGTGCGTTGACATTTACTGGGGTGAGACAAGCAGCGGTGATACTAGGAAGGGCTGCGGCAGTGATGCAACGATTTCGTGAGCTGCTAAAGAGGAAGGCCAGGATACTTAACAGGCACGAAACCTGTACTACTCATTGTTACGAACGTAGTAAGCCCAGCTCTAGGCGCAATGGAGATCACACAAGCGGCATGTGTAGTGCTCGATGGTCGGGTCGGCAGTTACAGCGACCGCAGGCGCAATACCCGTGTCATGGATCAATTTGGTTAACGGCGTAATCGCCATGTTCAGCACCTGCAGGAGCAATGATGAAACAGCAATCGTTCAGCGCCAATACCACAATTTTGATGACCTCAACATCGTTACCTTATCAGCAAGTCAGTCATTTTTTTGCCGCCCCCCCGAGTGACGTTGTGCAATTTTTGTTGCATATGTTCCAAACGCCGCAGCGCCTAGACGCCTGTCCGCAAGGTGTCTACCAGCTCATCGCCGCCGATCAGGCTACGCAAAAAGCACTTGGCACAGGTATAGAAGCTGGCACTTGGAATGGCCGTCAGCGAACATCGCAGCAGATCCCATGTTCACGAGATCTAGGTTTGCCTGATATAAACGCAGCAACACATTTACGTTTTAAATTGTGCCCACGTAGCAGTGCTGTTGCTGTGGCACAGGCTGGATCCGAACCATTAGCGGTCATTTATATCGACATTATGCCATTGGCGATGGGTAGCCTGTTGCAGGTGCAAACTATGCAGCAGGGTGTGAATGCCACAACGTTTATCGATGCATGGACTCATCAACTGGTACAATGGTCCGCCGCTTGCCAAAGCCTCAGCCCACCGCGCGAACGCCATGTCGCCACCGCGCAGTGGCAATAAACGCTAGCTAGTTAGAGCGCCGCTGCGTGCGGCGCTGCCTGCACTTACACTAAAACCTATTCCCCAACGAGCATGATGCGAAGCCGCACCACGACGGCAACCACTCTGCTATACTGCGGCCTTTTTGAGGTGCGCCATGACCCCAACTCTTTATCAATGCCCGCTGTGTGCATTGCCGCTTGCGCGAAATGCCAGCGGCTTAGCGTGTAGCAACGGCCATCAATTCGACCGTGCCAAAGAAGGTTATGTGCATTTATTACCCGTGCAATTTAAAAAATCGGCCGATCCTGGTGATAATGCCCAAATGTTGAGCGCACGGCGTGAATTTTTAAATGCGGGTCATTATGCGCCTTTGGCAGAGGCTATCAACCAACTGCTATTGCCAAAGCTCAGCCCCGCGATGACATTGTTGGATCTCGGCTGTGGTGAGGGTTATTACAGCGCGCAGCTCTACAAGACAAGACCTGATGTGCACTATCACGCGCTGGATATTGCCAAAGTAGCGGTTAAAATGGCGGCCAAGGCCTACCCAGCCTTGGCGTGTGTGGTCGCCAGCGCCTATCAGCTGCCTTTTCAAACGGCGGCGCTAGACGCCATTTTACGAATTTATGCGCCATCACAGGCGGCAGAACTGGCGCGGGTGTTAAAGCCCAACGGCTGGTTATGTACAGTCACACCGGCGCCGGAGCATCTTCTCAATCTTAAACAGCGGATCTACTCGCAAGCAAGACTGCATCCTGAGCATATTAGTCCGATCGACGGCTTTGTACATCATCAACGGCAACGACTGCGTTGGCAATGGCAAGCTTCGAGTGCAGCCGAGTTAATGCAGTTATTGGCGATGATCCCACTGAATTACCACATCACACCTGAACTGCGCCAACAGCTGGCGCAAGAACTGCCGGCGATGGATTTGGATTTTTATATTGATATGTACCAACGCGAAGCTCCCCTAGCGCCAAGCTCGGCACATGAGCCACACGAAATGAGCCACACGAAATGAGCCACATAAAATAACTGCACAACAGCCCCAGTCCGCACCGACAACGTCAGCTAAACACGACGTCGGCGCATATGACTGGGCGCTTTACACTGCGATTGTTGCTAGGTATTCGCATGCCCGTTTAACGGTTGAGGCCTTCCTTGCGGGCTGTTGCACGGGTTATTTTACGGCTTATTCACTGCTGGTTTTTGCTGTACTTTTTTCACGGCTTTTTTCTTAACGGCATTTTTCTTAACTGCCTTTTTCTTAACAGCTTTTTTCTTGACGGGCTTTTTCGCCTTCTTCACCACTTTTTTCTTGCTAGCGACCGCTTGCTGGCGCTGCTGGGCTTTTTGTCGTGACGCTGATGGTGTCAGTGGTACCGCCGCTTGACCATCGAGCATGGTGGCCCAAAATTTCCCCGCCATTTCGGAGACAAAATCGGTTTCAGCATTGACCAACACCGCCAATCCTAAGCCTTTTTCCGTTGAATACGACAAAACAGTGCGGTAGCCTCGCACCGCGCCACCGTGGAAATACAAAATATTGTCGCCAAACTGATAAATCCGCACGCCCAAGCCATAGTGGGCCGTGGTGACATAGGGGCCAAAACTTCGCCCCGCCAAATTATCGGAGGTTTTAATGCGAGGCTGGTGAATATCGTGCAGCATGGCTGGGCTTAACACGGCCGGCGCATGACCTAACCGCGCGATTAACCATTTCCCCAAATCCATGGCACTGGCATTCACACCCGCGGCCGGATTCACTCGATAGTAGGTTGGCAGCACTTTGGTTTCAGCCCAACCACGTTTGGTACGAATATGCGGCATAGCGCGGTTTTTACTGGCCAAAAAGCCGCTGTAGCCCACCGACGCCGTATGCATTTGTAGTGGTGCAAAAAAACGACTAGCAAGTAATTGCTCGTAGGTTTTGCCAGTGGTTTTGAGCAGCACCGTTTCAATTTGGCTAAACAGTACGTTCTGATAGCCGTAACAACGTCCCGGCTGGCAACGCGGATTGATATTGGCGAATTTAGGTAAAATTTGCGCAGGTGTTTGATTGGCTTCAATCAGATCGTCAAAGGCGTTATCACTTAAGCCGGCGCTTTGCGCCATTAGATGCTCAACTTTAAGCTGCGCTGTCATCGCAGGGCTGCGAAACTTCAAACCCGGCACATACTGACTGACCGGATCTTGCAGCGAAAAACGCCCCTCACGCGCAGCTTGCGCGGTCAAAGCGCCGGCAAAGGTTTTAGAGACCGACGCTAAACGAAAGGTCGTATTGGCATCGACGGCCGCTTTGGTACCTGCCACCCGCACACCATAGGCACCGACTTTAATAATGCGATCGTCTTTAACAATCACATAAACGGCACCAGGCACTTTGGTTTGCGCAGCACGCTGCATAAAAAGCTGATGAAAATCATTGGCGTACTGGCCAATTGGCGGCGCCGCCATCACAGCTGTTGACAGCAAACAACTGACTGCCAACCATAAATGTCGAAACATGAAACCTTCCAAGATCCGTTTGTTCAGTGCGCAGCTCAGGCCTGCAAGGGAAAAGCACTCAACAAATCAGGGATCACTGTATTTAACATATAATCAAATTGTTCGGGCGTTAATGCATCGGGTGACCATTCGCCGGCCAAATAAGGCAGTAAAGACTCACCTGCAATGTAACAATCAGCATTAAACCATTGGTTATCCGCAAACACCCGCACTGCATGGCGTTGATATAACCCCGAATCGACCTCTTCAAACACATCCAACATCGCCAAACTGTTGGCGTCGACATCCAACAATAGCATGCCATGTGTACTGGCTTTGGCATCGGCCATCAGTGCTGGAATTGGCATGATTGGCAATGTTGCCGCAGGGTTTGGCGGCGTCGCATCCACAGCGGTAACCACAGCGGCCCCCACGGGCGAAACAGCGAGTGAACTGCCCGTTTGCTTCACAGCATACCTACGAAAACCATCGAGCCGGGCCGGTAAACGCTGAAAATTACGCGCGGTTAACGCCTGCACTATCGTTGGAAAAAGTAACCAACCATACACAAACACGTGACGAGTTTCAGGATGCATAAGCAACTCCGGCGAGTCATCGCAGTTCACAACAAGGTAAAAGTGTTACTTAACACCCTATGCCGTGTTGGAGCCATCAAAAACCAAATTCGGAAAAAACTAGTGTAGTTGATAATACTGGGGTTCAGGGGGCAGTTACAAACGATAATCACCACCACAGCTAGATTTTTTCCATATTGGGTGGTTTTGCCAGCTTAGCGCGGCAAAAACGACAGCCCCCCACAGCGAACTGGGCCCGCCACCGTGCTGGGCGCATCAAAAGGTACTAATGTTGTGACAAAAACAGCTAAAAATAATTACATGGAAATTACACGCACCGCAGATCTGCTCTAATGCATCAGCGTGCCACCATACGACGACTAGGCAACAGAGCAACTACGTAATCACAGGAACAGGCGCAACAACAGGCTCAGCGGTGCGGAGCCCTGTTTAACTCGGCAAACGCCGTAATAAACACAAAACTTCCGCATGCGCTGAATGAGCAAACAAATCAAACAACTGCACCCGCAGTAATTGATAGCGCGGCAAGCGGCGCAGATCATCCGCCAAACTTTGTGGATTACAACTGGAATACAACAGATGCGCCGGTGCCAAGCGGTCAATATCGGCACAAAGTGCCGCCCCTAGCCCGCGTCGCGGCGGGTTCACCACCAGCACATCCGGCGCTGCCGCCTGTGCATTGGCAAAGGCGGCAGCATCAAGCGCCATAAAATCGAGTTGCTGTAATCCCATATCCGCCGCGGCGGTTTTGGCTGCGGCAATCGCCGCCGCTGAGATTTCAATACCCGTCACTGCCATGCCGGCCTTCGCAAGATGCAAGGCAAAACCACCCACACCGCAAAATAGATCCCAGCACTTTTGCGGTTGCAACGGTAACAGCCACTGCACCGCCGTTTGATACAACCGCGCCGCGACGCTGGGATTGGTTTGAAAAAAACCTTGCGGCTGCTGGTATAAAATCACATCAGCAAAAGGTTCGGCCAGCCTCGAGGCTGGCGTTAAAATGATCTCGGTCTCACCTTCCAAAATGGCTTTGTGGTCGGGCTGAATATTCACCGAACAAACCACTAAGGTAGGCCAGCGCTGCTGTAATAGCGGCAGATGTTTTTGTAAGCGCGCAACATCACGCTTGGACCGCAGCACAAAACGTAGCATCCAGTGCTGCATATCACTGCTGAGGCTCAAGAGGATATATTTAAGTTCGCCACGGCGGCTTGGAATATCATAAGGCTCGAGCGCCACGTCACGGCAAAACTGCGTGATCAGCTCAAATGCCAGCTGAAACTGCGGCGGATATAAGGGACAGGCCACTAACGACTGCACCGAACTGGCGGCTTGATCCGCTGCTAAAATACCAAATACCGGCGCTGTCGCGCTGCCGCCAGCGACCATTTTAGCTTTATGCCGAAAGCCCTGCTCAGCTGAGGCAATCGGCGCATCCAGCTGCACGTCCGCATGCCAAGCAGATGCCAGCAACTCGACTAATTGCTGCTGTTTTTGCTGCAGTTGCTGCGGATATGGCTGTGTCAGCCATTGGCATGAGCGACAAATGCCTTGTTGATAATAGTCACATTGCATAATTGAGCTCCTACCTTAAAACACAGCCTAACGTCTAGATTTAACAGCTAAGCTTCACGTTTGGAATTGATCTGTTCACCATCATATGGCCATCTGGCCTTTGATGTATCCGTGTTTAGTCAACGTTTATCGCCCCCCAAAAAATGGCGGCAAAATTTATCACAGTTACCCCAAGCTTGCATCCGCAAAACACGTTTTAGTTGCCCATACGCGCTGCGCGATTTGCGTTGGCAAATTGCAATTTCACTCCATTTACTCTACTTTGTAGATTAAATGAAAATGGGTAAAGCTTATGTCACACGATAAGTTTATAGGTGAGTTGGAGCATATGGTGCTACTGGCTGTGTTGCAGCTTAAAGAGCAAGCCTATGGTGCACAAATTCGACAATATTTAGCTCAGCAAGTCGGCAGAGACCTCAGTATCGGTGCGCTATACACCACACTCGAACGACTGGAACAAAAAGGGTTACTGCAAACGTCGCGCGGAGAAGCCACTGCAGAGCGTGGTGGTCGTGCTAAAAAGTACTTTGAAATCACCGCACAAGGCAGCCAAGCATTACGCCGCAGCAAAAGCGCCTTGGATCAATTGTGGACCGGTATCGCATTACCGTGCGTCGGGCTCCCGTCCATGCGGCTGGAGGATATCGCCCGATGAATCACACGCCGTCGACAGCACATAAAAAGGACCGCTATCACACCGATGTACCCCCCGGTCCCTTACCGCCGGCCTTACAACCACCATTATTGGCACAGTTATTACTGGAGTGGGTGCTGCCAAGCACATTGCACGAACCTGTACTGGGGGATTTACAAGAAGAGTTTATTGCACGACGTCAATTACATCCAACAAAGGCACGTTGGTGGTATCGCAAACAAGCGTGTCAGACCTGTTGGCATTTTTTATCTCAAACCCGAGGAGATTGGCTGATGTTTATATTCAGTATGTTGTTTTTTATCGCGGTATCGGTCTGGGTCATGTGGATCTCAGGCGCTGACAATTTGTCGATGTTCGTTGATATGGTTTCACTTGCACTTATTTTCCCAACGGCACTGCTATTTGCCATTGGCGCCACGTCCAGACAAACCGCGCTACAGGCGTTTGGTTTTTTATGTGATCCGCGTCCAGGTTTAGACATGCCACACTACCAACAGTTAGAACATTTTTTTAAGGTGCTTGGTCACAGCGCCCTTCATCTTGGTTGGTTTACCACCTTGATCGGCGCAGTCGCCATTGCCAATGGCATGACCCGCGATAATTTTGCCAGCGAATTTGGCCCCGCCATGGGCATCTGTTTACTGGCCATCCTTTACGGCGTTGGGCTGAAAACGCTCGCCTATATTGCTGCACAAAAAGTTGGTTTTGTGGCGAAGATGTCGTCGACAACGCAGAGCTAGCGGGTAACTAGCGGGTAAACAGTGGCGCGCCCAGTGCCACTGTTTCTTCGAACTGCACAGCGCCCTGCACTCGCGACGCATTTGGCGTTTCGGCCATCGCGGCTACATGCACCTCAACAACAGATCGCAATTCGCGCTAATCATCCCGTGTCAGCACTTCTAGCAATTCAATCTCAAAAATCAGATCGGCATTGGCGGGGACCATGGTGCCAATTTGTCGCTCGCCATAGGCCAGCGCAGCGGGGACAGATAAGCGACGTTTACCGCCAGTTTTCATGCCTTTAAGCCCCAAAATCCAACCTTGGATCACCCGGCCATTGCTAAGCACGGTGCGAAAAGCCTCACCGTGGCGATAACTGGAGTCAAACTCGGTGCCATCGGTGAGAAAACCACGGTAATGAGCCGTAATTAACGCACCACGCTCCGCGGCTTTGCCTGTGCCTTCTTCAATATCTTCTATGAGCAATTCGGTAAACATAAGCTTTGGTAACTCTGATTAAAATGTAGGTTGCCAGTCACTGCCACGCGCCGTTGACCACACCACAATATCCAATTGTTGGCTGACAGTGCCACCATCTAAGGTCTGGGTGTAACTGGTTTTTAAACGGGTGACAAAATGGCCATGTTCGTAGTTGGTGATAGCACCATATACAGGCATCGAATTGCTGTACATCAACAAACCGCCAGTGGCATCTTTTTTGCCCTGCAGATTATAGACGTGCTTGGCATTTTCGAACATCACTTCGCCGATAGGTGTTTTGGCGTTGGTCGGGGTGGCATCGATGGTGAAACTTAGATCGCACAGATCGCTGCCGCCCTCATGTTCGCCACACCACATGGGACGAGAGTGCGTCACCTCAGCGTTGATCTGTTGACCTTTGCCTTGGATCTGTGCACTTTTGTTACCCACCACGGGCGCTTTGACCAGCAATTTAATCCGCAGCCCCTCGCCAATATCGGACGGCTCTGGCAACATAATGGAAAATTGGCCAGCGCTTGCTGTGGACAGCTGTGGCCAATCCCCCTGCATTTGATAAATCTCTTGCGTGGCCATATCATCCGCACTGAAATTCACCTGCCCTTGCGCCTTTACACTGCCTTGCACACGTTCAACCTCTTGATCAAGTGCATAGGTTGCAGCCGCGCCTTGGCCACTGCGCAGTACATCAGTGGTTATATGCAAATTGGCGTCTAACGATGTCACTGCACCAATGCTGGGGTTACGAAACTCATCTTTGTAAATGAGCCGCGCATGCAGCGTAATGGGCTCCCCTGCGGCAGTATCCTGTGACGTATCCGCGGCTGGTGACGCGTCATCTGATGGCGAGTTATCAGGCGCAGGTGAACAGCTTGCAAGACAAAGTGAAAATACCGCCAGCAGCAGATGTCGTTCCATGTTGAGATATCCTTAAAATGCAGAGTTAGAGCCATAATCTGGCTCAGATGTTGCTCTTTCCTAGCTGAATCGCAGATGAACCATGCGATAAGATTTGCAAAGCGATCACGATGTTTTATTGCCGCGAATTTTATGCTGCACTGGGTTTTACGTTGCTCTGGGTTTTACGTTGCTCTGGGTTTTACGTTGCTCTGGATTTTCTGTTGCTTTGCAGCTGATGGTTGATTTACGTCAGGCCGTGCTGTTTCATTATTCATTGTAGATTTACGGTTCTCGTATTTTTTATTGCAGCCAGACATCACGGCAGGCAAGGTCGAGCTAACCGCTGGCCGCCATAATATCACCGGGCTCAAAGCTGTCATCATCGATCGCCACCAACGATTGCTGCGCACAGGCTTGTACTTGTAAACGCAGCTGTTTGAGTGGTGGGCTTTCTGCCAGCCAGTGGTGCCAGTACAGCGGCGTATCAAGATAATAGCCAGGCGCGAGATCGATCAACTCGCCATTGGCAAAATGCGGCTGCATTTGCAGCTCCGGTAAAAGACCAAAGCCAAGGCCGGCCAACACCGCTTTTAAAAAGCCTTCCGATGAGGGACACAAGTGCAGCTGCGTTGGCGTGATACCAACCACATCCTGTAAAAACCGATGTTGTAGCAGATCGTCAGCACTAAACACTAAACATGGCGCTTGCGATAGCGCTGATGCCGTTAACGGCTGTAAGTCGTAGCGGGCAATAAATGCCGGACTCGCCACCGCCCGATAGCGCAATGCACCCAGCGGCATCACGGCGCCGCCATTCACCGGCTGCGGGCTATCGCAGATACAGGCCATCACATCACCTTGTTTCATCCGTTTTAGGCTAACGGACTGATCTTCCACCACCAAATCAAAGCGAAGCTGCCACGGCGCCGGCATCACCAAAGCGTGCGGCAACCACGTGGCCAGTGAATCGGCATTGGTGGCAAGGCGCACCGACAGCGGACCATCCAATTCCGCTACGCCCAGCGCAGCCTCCATTTGCCGAACCTGTTGCAAATGATTGAGCAAACGTTGGCCGGCAGCAGTTGGTTTGGGCGGTGTGGTCCGCTGTAAAACAGGTTGGCCCAACACGGCTTCCAACTGTTTAATGCGCCGGCTCACCGCCGACTGCGTTAAATACAGCGTACTGGCCGCTTTATCAAAGCCACCTTGCGCTATCACCGCGGCTAACGCCTCAAGTAACCGATAATCCAGCATGTGACTCCTGATATTTCACGCGTTGATGGACCTAACGCCGCTAGGTTATGACTTTAATTCATGATACACAAATATTATTCGTTAGATGCATAAGCAGTACCTCAGTAAACTTGAACTGTGAACTGGATCTGTGGCTGCGCATATGTCTGGGCTCGCGATGCAATTTTTATAACTATTTATATATAAAGCTTTTTTAGCAGAATCATGGAGTTTATGTATGTGGTCCTTGTTGACGGGCTTTGGCATGGGGTTAAGCCTGATTGTCGCCATTGGCGCGCAAAATATTTGGGTGCTAAGTCAAAGCATGGCTGGCGCCAATCGGCTGCTGATTGCGGCGATCTGTATCGGTTGTGATGCACTACTCATTGTGCTTGGGGTGAGCAGTATTGCAACTCTGCAGCAATGGATCCCACCGCTGGTACCGGTGATGACCATCGCCGGCGTCATGATGCTGCTATTTTTGGCCTACGCCGCCGCCATACGGGCGTGGCGAGGCCATGGCGGATTACAACTGCACACGACCACCTCAGCGCCATCCAACCGGCAGACGGCACTGACGGCATTTGCCATTACCTTGCTAAATCCGCACGTCTATCTAGATACCGTGGTACTGCTCGGGAGTATTGGCAATGCCCAACCTTCGCCTCTGTGGTTTACCCTAGGCGCATGCCTAGCATCATTGTGCTGGTTTAGCGCACTCACCGGGTTGGCCCCGACGCTAAAACGTCAGCTAAGCTCACCTCGACACTGGCAACTATTTGACGGCGCCATCGCACTTATCCTGAGCGCGATCGCATGGAAGCTGGCGATGTCGTTACTTTAATCAGCAACGGATTAAGGGCAAAGAAAGGCTACCCATGCCAGCAATCCGATTGGCAAACACGCCAACCTGATTATGCTCTCCGCCAACCCTTAGAAGACATAGAGGCCCTGCGCCACACTGAAGGACTGGTTCTGGCCGGGCATTGGTACAATCAACAGGCGCTCACAACACAGCATAAGTTTGCCGTGGAACAAGCAGGTCGCAGCATGTTAAATTGGCAGCTATTCTGGTCTGCAATCCAAAGCCCGGCATTTCGCCAACAGTTCGCCGACTAGGCAACGATGCCTCAGATATTGAGAGATGATGTGATGCTTCGGGAGCCAAAACACGCACGTCAATCGCACAGGGATACTCAATCGATGTTGAATCACCTGTGCAAGGGCGCCGTGGCTGGCGATCACATGAGGATGCCCTAACGACTCGCGATCATTACCCCTGAACGTGCACCATGCTGATTTTCGACCAAGGCGAACGGCTGCACCACCGACAACTTCCATACCGCATGCAGGTTATTTGCAAACGCCACTGATTCCATTTCATTAAAAATAAATAGATATGAATAATTTACATTTTTAGCGTGGGCAACGCTGACATTACTAGCAAACAGCGGCGGCGCGTCGACGTTATAGGGATCCCGCACCGGTCAAAACCAAACGATTTGACAACGACAATCAACAATATAGGATGCAACATTCATTACAATTTTTTTTGCAAAAGTACATTTTGCAGAAGCCTGTGCTTTACAACTGCATTGAAAACGATGCTCAAACCATAACGCAGTGATAAACACAAAACTACAGTGGCGGTACATGTCTAATATGAAAAATGGTATAGCTCGATATTACAAAACCTCGAACCCTCTCAGTGCATTCGCTGCGATGAAAAAAACACACAAACTTGGGCAAAGGTCGATATGTTCTAACATCGTGCTCAGTATTGTATTATATGCAGTTGCGGTACTGCCCAGTTACTCGAGCGAATTAGACTTCAAAGATATCGATAAAAACGCGTTAGCAGATATCCTGTTTAACGAAATTGAAAGACTTGATGCCAGCGCGATTGAAGTTCGAAACCAAACCAAACAGGTTAAGTGGCACGAATTTAGGGCGGTGATGCGCCAAAAAATGATCGATGCCAACGACAAAAAATCGCTGGCACAGGCCATTGAATCCTTACATCAAGGTTTCACCAATTCCCATTCAAGTATTCAAACATACCCAGCGCTATTTGACATCCCAGAGCTATATAACACGCCATTGGAACAACGCGGTTTTTCTCTTGGTTATACCTACCCCAAGGTCGAATTTTTCTTATTGAACAATCAAAAATCCATCACTCACATAAATGGATTTAACTTACATGACAGGTTCAACAGTTTTGAGCAGTATGAATGCCAATTCACCCAAAAAAATGCCTGTCTCAACAAATTTGTGAGTCGGATTGGCTATGGACTCATCGATCTGCGCATTAGCAATACCAACCAATTGCAAAACGGATCCGGGCAGCCGTGGCTAGATGCGATTGCGGACCACAAGGTGGCGTTACCAACAGTCAGCCGAGATTGTGCAAGCTACGCCAACGAACACCCATCGTTTCAATTAACATATTCAAGCAGTGATTTTTGTTTGTTAGACAATGGGACTCATAGCCTATTAAAAGTCTTTAAATTCGGCGACTGGGGAGCCCCAAACGAAGATTTTTATTGTTATGGCGAAGCGAAACCCGACAGTTTCTGTGATGGCATTCAAAAATTGTCAGGCATCCTAGCCACCAAAAAAAATATCCAGTTAATCGTTGATGTGCAAGATAATCCTGGAGGAAGTGAGAACACCCCTTTGGTAGCACTCTTGAGTAAAGGCGAATTCAAAGATTCATTGATTAAATATAAATTTACGAAAGAAATGCATGACGCCAATTTTCGTAAGCATATATTCTACGGAAATAAAAACGCGGAGAACTGGTTTAATATAACGCAGACATCATTAGCGCCGAATTCAAAACAAACATGGTTACCAGCCCGAGCAGATTTTTGCCGTGCAAACGTCGAATGCAAACAGCTTCCAATAGCGCGCAGACAACCCGTCATCGACATAAAGAAGCTCACGCTTGTGGTGAATTCAGCATGTGTAAGCTCATGCGATGACTTAGTGATACGGCTTAAGCAGTACGCGTCGGCACACATTGTCGGACAAAGGCCAGTTTTTGATACGACCTATGTCAGTGCCACCGGGGTCATTTTTATGGACCATAAAAAGCAGTTAAAATTTAAAATAGTGGGTCCAGGTCAATCTTCGGGATTGCAACCGTCCGATACCAAGCTGGTTTGGTTTATTGTTCCATATACCCTAAGTTTGGACCCAGACTACCGTTTAGACATAGAAGTACCTGTTACCAAAGATAATTTTTTGCATCTTCGTCGCGCAAATGTCAGCGCCGCTTTATCGCTGTGAGCAAGCTTTATGCGGTGAAACCCTGCACGACCTAGCGATTCATCTTTGCCATTTCCTGGCATGTTTGAAAAACACCACCCCAATGCCGCCTCCCTTACACGGGGCGGCGTTCTTGCCATCAGCAACAAGTTCCATGCTAATCCCCCAGACAACACAGTATTGTGACAAGACAACAGTTCAATTGGGGCCGCAACACATCAAACCTAGCATATCTCCCAAATATATCTGCATGCAGCGGTGGTACCTGTTGGTTTACGCGCTTACTGGCCGTCTGTCAAAATCTTTGATGGATTGTAGTGTGTGACCAGATCATACCGGTGTTCATATCGAACTCGGATCCATCGCTGACCATACTCGCTTTATGCGCAAGCCATACGCTAGAACCTATTTTTTTGTTTACCATAACTGCCGCTATCAGATTTTTATTAGATTGGCGTTCAGTGCTGCACTGTCGATACTTTTCAGGCAAAACCCTGCTACACGTAGTAGCTGTATGTCCATACTGAAAATCATGTGAGTCGGATGGACTTGCAGTAATGCATGTCAAATCAAGATGTTTAATTGCCAGCACTATTGAACTGATCCAATACTTTTGGACACCACGCTAAGTGAGTAAAATGACTTAACGAGGTGAATATGACAACCAAAAAGACCCGCAAGACTCACACCGCTGAATTTAAA
>Ga0209812_10000072_pt1 | contig 92624 bp, 97 predicted proteins | sample JI71714BDNA_FD_187502 | JGI IMG/M metagenome (GOLD analysis project Ga0209812, IMG submission 187502) | Wastewater effluent complex algal communities from Wisconsin, to seasonally profile nutrient transformation and Carbon sequestration -... | ecosystem: Engineered > WWTP > Effluent > Algae... | reverse complement strand
TGCATGGTGATATGATGAAGACGGCGCTTCGAGCGGTCCAATTGGCGCAGGGTCTTGGTGATCCTCAGCTGATCGCCCTGGACCTGCGTGAATTGGCCAAGGCCTATACGCTTAATGGTATGTCCGAAAAGGCGGTGGAAGAAGCTCGGAATTCGCTGGCCATCATGCTGCCCACCAGGCCTGAGGCGGAAGTTGACGAAGCGCGGTTGTTCTTGGTGACCACCCTTCTCCGCGCAGGGCAAACGAAAGAAGCGTATCTCCTGGCGGAACGGGCCATGGAGCAGGCACGTGATCGCAAGGACACCCTGCAGGAAGCGCGGATCGGAGGTGCCATCGGTGAGATCCTCATCGCACAGCGCCGCTTCTCCGATGCCGTCATCTACCTCGTAGGTAGCCAGCGACAACTTGCTCGTGCAGGCAGTGCTGCTGAGTGCTTTGCGGTACAAGGAGCCTTGGTACGTGCCTACATCGGCCTTGGAAGGACCGACGAAGCGGCCAACGCCCTCCGTGCCGCTGAGGATGCTCTACAAACCCCTGAAGATTGGAGCACCAAGACCCAATTGTTCGATCTGAGATATGCCTTGGCCGTGGCAGAGGGTCAGTGGCGCGAGGCGGTAGGTCTGCTTGAGCGTATCAAAAAGACATCGGACAGTGTACTGTATGCTCGCCTCGATATGCAGACCGTTCGTCTCCAAATGACCTACCAGTTGGACCGTAAGGAAAAGGCCAACGCGGAATTGCGTGTGGAGAACGCGAAGAGTGCCGAGGAGATCGCTGGAACCTCGTTCAATAACCGCGTGCTCGTGGCGCTCACCCTCGTCCTAAGTGGCCTGACGGCGGCTTTATTCCTTACTGGGCGCTATAGCAGGCGATTGGCCCGCCGTATGCGGCTGAAGAACGCGGTGATCAAGCGGCAGCACGATGAGATCCATGCCAAGAACCTCGAGCTGCAGCGACAGAACCTCCGGCTCGCTGAGACCTTGATGAGCGAGGAGGAAAAAGAGATGATGATCAAGGAGATCCACCACCGGGTGAAGAATAACCTGCAAGTGGTGGATAGTCTGCTCCAGATCCAATGCATGGATTCCACGGACCCCAGTGTGGGCCGCGTACTTCGCGAGGCCCAGGGCCGGATCCGGTCCATGGCGCTCGTACATGAGCACATCTACAACAGTGCCCACGGGAATGTGGCCGACCTGCGGAGCCACTTGGAGAAGTTGGTGCGGAACGTCCTTGTGGCCCACGGTGCACACGACCGGATCTCTGTGGCGGTGGATACCAGCCTCCCCACCTTCAGTACAGAAACTCTGCTGCCCTTGACCTTGGTAGTGAATGAGCTGTTCACCAATGCCGTCAAGTACGCTTTCCCCGAAGGTGCTACTGGGCGCGTATCCATTGTGGTCAGACCGGCCGGATCCGGGTACGAACTTCTGTTCAGTGACGATGGTGCTGGCATCGCCAAGGATGATGGCCAGGTCCGTCACCGGTCATTCGGCCTGGAACTGGTCCGGCAACTGGCTGATCAACTCAATGGCGAGGTCCGATTCCTAAAAGGTGCAGGAACCGCCGTTTCACTCACCTTTACCCCGGAACACCCCCTCATGCGCGTGGCGTCCTGACCACCGGGCCGGGACATCCGTATCTTCGGGCCTTGTCTTGAAGACCGTGTCCGATACCATCCAAACCCCGATACCCGATTTCCATGCGCTAGGCCTCAGCAATGATCTGCTCGACGGCCTGGACCATATGAACATCCGGAAGCCCACACCCATCCAGCAACAGGCCATACCGGCCGTGCTCGATGGCCGGGACCTCATCGCCTGCGCCCAGACCGGAACAGGGAAAACCGCTGCTTTCCTGCTGCCTTTGATCGATGTGATCACGGGCTACAGACCCAAAGAGGATGGCAGCATCCGCGGCCTCATCGTGGTTCCCACCCGCGAGCTAGCGCTTCAGATCGACCAACAATTACAGGCCATCGCCTACTTCACCCCCATCACCTCCATCCCGCTCTATGGAGGTAGTGACGGCAGCACCTTCGATTCGCAGAAACAAGCGCTGACGAGTGGTGTTGAAGTGGTGATCGCCACTCCGGGCAAACTGCTAAGCCACCTCAATCTCGGCTACGTACCGTTGAAAGGGCTGGAAATGCTCATCCTCGATGAAGCGGACCGGATGATGGACATGGGCTTCGTGGATGATATCCGCCGCATCATCACCTTCCTTCCGAAGGAGCGGCAATCGCTGATGTTCAGCGCCACCATGCCGCCCGCGATCCGCGAGCTTACCAAGCAGATCCTGCATGATCCGGTGGAGATCACCATCGCGTTGAGCAAACCGGCCGAAGGTGTGGACCAGCAGGCCTACGTCGTATTCGATATGCAGAAGGCCAATGCGCTGGAGCACATCCTCAACACCAACGAGGCCACCAGCATCGTGATCTTCGCTGGCCGCAAGATCGAGGTGAAGAATTTGGCCAGGCACCTTCAGAAGAAGGGTTTCAACGCTGCGGGCATGCACAGCGATCTGGAGCAGAGCGAACGCGAGCAGGTCATGCTCAACTTCCGCAATCGGAAGCTGCGTGTGTTGGTGGCCACGGACGTTGTCAGCCGCGGGATCGATATCGACGACATCGATCTGGTGATCAACTACGATGTGCCCAATGATCCGGAGGACTATGTACACCGTGTCGGTCGTACTGCCCGAGCTGCCCGCAAGGGAACGGCCATCACGTTCGTGAACGAGAAGCAGATGCGCGAATTCGGCCGTATCGAAGCACTGATCGGCTACGAGGTGAAGAAGATGCCCTTACCCGAAGGCACCCAAGGGCCAACCTATGATCCGAAGGCGCGTGCGAAAAGCGGTGGCCCCGGTGGCAACCGTTCCGGAGGTGGCCGAGGAAGGCCGGGCGGCGGTCGCGGCGGCGGGCGGCGCAACTGACCCTAATGAATAACAGAACGGCGGATCCAATGGACCCGCCGTTCTTCATTCGTGAGGTTCGATCAGCGACGGCTAGGGCCGAACTTCGCCTTGTTCTCCTCCAGCACCTTCATGGCGTCCCAAGCTTTGGCGGCCTTGCCAACGCGCTCGATCGTAACGCTCTCCATCACATCGTTCTGGGCGATGGCGTTCACGACTTCCTGGCCGCTCACCACATAGCCGAACACAGCGTGCTTGCCGTCCAACCAGGGCGTCTCCTTGTGGGTGATGAAGAACTGGCTTCCGTTGGTGGCAGGGCCTGCATTGGCCATGCTCAACGTACCGGCACGGGTGTGCTTCAGTTCGGGGTGGATCTCATCCGCGAAAGCATAACCCGGGCCGCCCATTCCCGTTCCCGTGGGGTCTCCACCCTGGATCATGAAGTCGGCGATCACACGGTGGAACTTGATGCCGTCATAGTATGGCTTGCCTTCACCTTTAGCCGTATTCTTCATCTTCCCTTCGGCCAGCGCTACGAAGTTGGCCACCGTCATCGGGGCCTTCTCAAACTCAAGCTGGATCGTAATCACCCCCTTATTGGAGTTGATCTTGGCGTACAGACCATCTGACATCTTCTGTTTCTTTTTTGGTTCTTCCACGACTTTGATTTCCTCAGCGCCAGCCACTTTCACGGTTTCTGTGGTCGAGTCTCCGCAGGATGCTAACGTGAAACCAAGGAGTGCCGAGAAGGTCAGTGATACGAGCATTGTCATGGCTGGTTTTCTTAGCGCGCGAAGATATAGGCTTGAATGACTCAGCGGCTCGGCACTGTGTCAATCCAAGAGAACCTCTTCGATGTTCTCGAGTTTCTCGTCGGTGAAGGCGCCCTGTTCGCGGTGAACGATACGGCCTTCCCCATCCAGCACGAAAAAGTAAGGGATGTCCTTGTCGTTCAGTCCAAGCGCTGCCTTCAACGGTTCTATGTCGGCCTTCGAGAAGAGCACATGATCCACGATCTCGGGATCGGCGCTCTTGCGGAATTTGTTCAGGCTGCCTTCGTAGGCGGCTTTGTTCACCCCGACGAAAAGGGGGACGAAGAACACATCCGCTTCGTAGGACCCGGCCATTAACCCATGTTTTGCGATGAACCGCAAATAGGCCGGCTCATACCACTCCTCCAGTAGCGGACTGGCCTTCTGGCTGTAGGCCAGGCCGATCACGGTCCAAGGCTTTCCATTCGTGGGTAGGGTAATACTCGCACCTGCCGCCGTTTCGCCGCTCAGGGTCGGGAAGGTGCTCTGGGCTTGCAGGGTGAAGGCCACGATCAGTGCCGCGGCGGTCAATAGGCTACGCATAGGCTCGCTCTTCGCAATGTTCGTACCAACTACCGGATACCGTCCTCCGGGTTCCGGCCCTTGTGCGGTCTGAACCAGTCCTTCATCCGCAAGATGTCGGCCTCCGGGTCGTTGGTCAAGGGGAACGGAGCGCTTAGGATCACCAGCTTTTGCGGGTAATCGAACGTGACCAGGATGATGGGCACATCGGCCCCTTTCGCGATGCGGTGGAATCCGGTTTTCCAGTCGGGCTGGTACTTGCGGGTGCCCTCCGGTGTAAGGGCTATGCTCTTGATCTCGCCCCGGTCGAACATGGCCACCACCGCATCGACCAGGTTGTTGTGCTTGCTGCGGTCCACCGGGTAGCCGCCCAACGCACTGAATATCCAACCGAACGGCGGCTTGAAAAGCGACTTCTTGGCCAAGTACTTCGTATCGCCCATCCGCGCAAGACTGCGCACACAGAGGCCCACGAAGAAGTCCCAGTTGCTCGTATGCGGCGCCACCACCACGATGTAGCGGTCAAGGCCTGCCGGACGATCGTCCTGGATGCGCCAGCCAGCCAGGGTACTGAAGAAGAAGTGGTAGATGCTGCGCAAGGTGTGGTGATGTCGGATCGGTGATGCATCTTTGAGCCGATGCAAGCCCTTCGGACAAGCGGCAATATAGTAGGCCTTCGCGGCTCGGGATGGGTGGTTGGAACCCACAGGCCGCCTGTTGCGTATCACGGCGCCATGGAACGGCTTCGGTTCGCTGTATTGGATGTGGAGACCACGAGCGGCGACCCTACCGAAGGCCGTGTGATGGAAGTGGCCGTGCTCGCGCTCGACGGCGTACATGAGCGACTTCGTTGGGATTCATTGATCCAGCCCCGCACCCGCATCCCCGGATTCATCCGGCGGCTCACTGGCATCGAGCCAGCCATGCTTACCGAGGCCCCCGCCTTCGTTGATGTGGTGCGCACCTTGGAGACACTTACCCAGGACCGCATCGTGGTGGCGCACAACGTCCGCTTCGATATGACCGCTTTGGAGCATGAGTTCGCGCGCACCGGTCTGGTCTTCGATCGGCCCACCTTGTGTACCGAACGCTTGGCACGACAACTGGTGCCTCACCTCCCCCACTACAACTTGGGCAGCCTTTGCAGGTACTTCGGTATCGAGTTCCGCGCTGCACATCGCGCGCTGAGCGATGCTGAAGCTACTGCCGGACTGCTTTCGAGACTGTTGAGTGAGTACGGCGAGGAACGGATCCTGGCCACGGTCACCTCTTGGCCGAAAGCCTTGCGCGCCTGATCAGAGCAGCGCGTTCGACGCCCACAGGATCCACATCAATAGGGAACATCCAGTGCCGATGGCGCCCATTCTCCAGCCCTTGCGGGCTCGGTTCACGCTTGTCGGTGTGTAGCGCAACAAATGCCTCGACTGGGTGCGGTCACCCCAAAGCCCCAAGCCCAGTGCGAGCACACCGAGGACGAAGGCCAGCGAAACGAGGTGCACGGCGAACGCCAGCGGGATGCTGAGCGCACCGAAGACCATGGCCACTGTGCTCAACGGTAGGTTGTGTTCCTCCTGCTTCATGCCCCGGCGAATTTCAGCAATGCTGCATGCACCTCCACGACCTGCGGGATCACCAAACGGGAGTCGTTGTTGTGGATCACATGGTCAGCGATCGCCAACCGTTCAGCCTCGCTGACCTGATTGGCCATCCTTGCTCGGACAGCGTCTTCACGAACGCCATCCCGTTCCATCACACGTTGTATGCGGATCGCTTCAGGTGCGCTCACCACCACGATCCTGTCCATGGTCCGGTGTCCGGCGCTCTCCGCCAGCACTGCGGCCTCCATCATCACATACGGTGCTCGTTGTTCACTCGTCCAACGGTCGAATGCGGCCCGCACGGCCGGGTGGATCAAGGCGTTCAGGTCCTTCAAGGCCGCAGCATCCTGGAAAACGATGCTCGCAAGCGCTGCGCGGTCGATGGCATCCTCTTTCAAGACCGAAGCACCGAAGCGCTCCACCACCGCATGCTTCAATCCAAGGTCATTCACCAATAGGCGTCTCCCCTCCGCATCGGCCTCGAAGAAGGGTATGCCCATCGTCCGGAATACACGGCCCACAGTGGTCTTGCCACTGCCGATACCACCGGTGAGCCCTACGCGGATCATCGATCAGGCCTTGCAAAGAAGATCTGGACGTGAGTCCTAATAGGCTTCGAACCGCTTATTGAGGCTTGGCGGTGGCCTCGTTCAGTTGCTGCGAGCTGTCCATGGCGATGGCGCTCTTCTCGAAACGCAGGCGCACGTTGGAGTCCACTTCGAGCAGGATGGTCGCATCGGCCACCTCCACCACCTTCCCGTGCAAGCCACCGATGGTGACCACCTTGGTTCCCTTCTGGAGCGATTCGCGGAATTTCTTCGCATCCTTCGCCTTCTTCTGCTGCGGACGGATCATGAAAAAGTAGAAGACCACCATGAGGAGGCCCATCATGAGGAAGAAGCTCCAATCAGCGCCTTGCTGGGGCTGCGCCTGGAGAAGGAAGGTAGCGGTCAACATGTCTTCGGTAGGATGTGCTAGGGTTTGCTGGTAGGGCCCACGACCTCGGCCGTGAGGGTGAGCACGTTGCTGGGGGGGACCGTATTGGCCACCACGGTCACGGTCTTGTCTTGCCGACCGCTGCGGCCTTCGCTGTCGAAGCTCACGGCGATCACGGCCTTCTCGCCTGGGGCGATGGGTTCCTTGGGCCAGTTCTTGCCAACGGTACAGCCGCAGGAACCGCGCACGTCGGTGATCACCAACGGAGCACCGCCGGTGTTCTTGAAGCTGTAGCTCAGGTCCACTTTGTTCCCTTGTACGACCTTCCCAAGGTCCACATGGGTGGCGGAGAATTCCATCTTCGGCAGATCATCCGGGTCCAGGTTCTGGTAGCCGGATGAGGGGAAGTTCAAGTTCTCCGAGGAGACTTCAGCAGGGTCGCGTTCCGAATGGTCGGTGAGCCGACAACCTGTCACCACGCTTAACACCGCTGCTACGAGGAAGAAGGTTGTGGTGCGTAGCCCAACCTGTGCCCATGCTGTAGTCGTGGTGTATTGTTCCATTGTCCTCAGCTTTCGAGCAGGCCGCGACCGACTTTGCGGATGCGACCATCGCCGCGCATTTCGATGAACAGCTTGTCGAGCACACCGTTGATGAAGTTCTTGCTCTTCGGCGTGCTGTAAGCCTTGGCGATCTCGATGTACTCGTTCATCGTCACCTTCACCGGTATCTGATCGAAGACCCGCACCTCCGTCAAGGCCATCTGCATCAGGATCATGTCGCTGAGGGCGATACGGTCGCTTTCCCAGTTGCTGGACTTCTCGGATATCGCCTTCTCGTGTTCATCCGCGTGTTGGATGGTCTTGCGGAACAAGGTCGAAACGAACTCCTGGTCCTCCTTCGGGTCGCGGACTATCTCGTTCATGAACACATCCGCCGAATCCGTGGACCGCATCTGCTCCAACGTCCGTTTCACCAGGCTTGCGGCCAGGTCCAGGTCCTCCATCCAGGCGATGTTCCGGTTCTCGTACACCTCTTGCAGGGCTTCGCTGTTGGCGATCAGTTCACTGAAGAGTTCCACCACGAAGGCCTGGTCCTTCTTGAAGGTGGTCTCCGGGCTCGCCATGTAGGCCTTCACCGCTTCGTTGGTCTCCAGCATCCGGTACATGCCGGTGAACAGTTCGTGGTTGCCCACCCAACTGATCTTCCGCTTCTCGCACTCCAAGCGCAGCCGTTCGCTTTCGGCGATGCTCTTCACCACCGGATTATCAACGAAACGCCGGTTCGGAGTGAGGTCCTCCGGGGTGGGTAGGCGCTTCTTCTTGCGCTCTTCGAACACCAGCTCCGCCACGTGACGAAGCTCGCCGAAGACCAGCAATAAGGATAAGTAAAGGTCGTAGGTGCGTTCGATGCCTGCGAAGAGGTCCTTCTCGATCCGTGCAGCACTCGCGTTATCGCTTTGCCAATAGGCATAGAGCGACTGGAAGGCTTTGATACGGAGGTAACGGCGGTTGAGCATACAGGGATACCGACTTCGGCAGGATGTTTCCGGTCTCAGAAACGCATACCAGCGGCACGCATGCTACTGATGCGGTCCTCGGCGGCTTGGTTGGCGGCTAGGTAAGTAGGAATGCCCAATTCAGCGCTCGCTTTGAAGATGCGCAGCGCGGTGTCGTAGATGCCTTCGGTCTGGCGAAGAGCCGCCTTGCGGTTGTAGCCCTTGCGCTCCCAGGCACAGTTGATGATACCCCCGGCGTTGATGAGGAAGTCGGGTGCATACAGTATACCCTTTTCCATCACCACTTTGCCATGCACGGCCTCATCGGCGAGCTGGTTGTTGGCGGCACCAGCGATGATGCTACACTTCAGTCGCTTCAGCGTCTCGTCGTTCACCGTGGCACCGAGCGCGCACGGTGAATAGATGTCCATGTCCACGTCGTAAATGGCATCTGGCTTCACCACTTCGATCGCCGGGAATTCGGCTTTGATGGCCGCTAGTTTATCGTCGTGGATGTCGGTGAGGAAGACCTTGGCTCCATCTTTCACGAGCAAGGCCACCAGTCCCTTTCCTACATTCCCTGCACCTTGGATGGCCACTTTGCGGCCGCTCAGCTGGTCCGATCCGTAGGCGGTCTTCGCGGCTGCCTTCAAACCACAGTACACACCATAAGCGGTCACCGGGCTGGGGTCTCCACTCCCACCCATCTCTTCGGGCAGACCCGCCACGTTCTTGGTGGCCTTCTGGATGTTCACCATTTCCGTGGTGCTCATGCCCACATCCTCGGCGGTGATGTAGCGACCGTTCAAGCTGTCCACGAACTGCCCGAATCGGCGGAACATGGCTTCCGTCTTCTGGGTGCGCGCATCACCGATGATCACGGCCTTACCACCACCAAGGTCCAAGCCAGCCAGGGAGCTCTTGTAGGTCATACCCCGGCTCAAGCGCAATACATCGTTCAAGGCTTCCGCCTCCGAAGCGTAAGGCCACATGCGCGTTCCACCCAAGGCTGGCCCCAACGTCGTGTCGTGGATGGCGATGATGGCTTTGAGGCCCGTAGGACGATCATAGCAGAAGAGGACCTCTTCGTGATCGTGGTTCTCCATGCGGCCCAACACCAGGTCGGTGGTGGCGGCTTTCGTGCTGGTGTTGACCATGGCTTGATGCATTTCAACGTTCATCCTTCTCACCATGGGCCTGGGGCCCGCTCCATACTCCCGGGCTACCTTTGTTCCGCTGTTCGAGCGGGACCAATTCCGGAGAGCGGCGCAAAAGTAGCACGTTCCGGCCCCACGGCATGCGACCGCTCCTCAAGCTGAACCCCTATCTGGCGAAGTATCGCTGGCACCTCTTGCTGGGCACGGTCTTCATCGTGCTGAGCAATCTCTTCGCTGTGTATGCTCCGCAAGTGGTGCGCGAGGCCATCGACCTCATTGCCCGGGGGATCGCTCAGCTCGAGCTTCCTCCAGAGCAACGCGTGCTTCCCGTTCCCGAGACACTTCAATTGTGGGTGGGTTGGACGGGCCTCGACCTCCAAGACCGGTTGAACCAGTTGCAGGACGAGGATACCTTGAAGGCCACCGTGGTCTGGTGCGCCGCCCTCCTCGCTGTGCTCTACCTCGTGTTCGCGTTGCTGAAGGGTTTCTTCATGTTCCTGATGCGGCAAACCATCATCGTGGTGAGCCGACTGATCGAGTATGACCTGAAGAACACGGTCTATGCTCATTATCAGAAGCTGGATCGTGCCTTCTACAAACGGAACAGCACCGGCGACCTGATGAACCGGATCAGCGAGGACGTAGGCAAGGTGCGCATGTACCTCGGGCCGGCCATCATGTACACGATCAACCTGGTGGTGCTCTTCGTGCTGTGCATCGTGTTCATGTTACGGGTGAACGTAGAACTCACCTTGTGGACACTCGCCCCCCTTCCCATCATGAGCATCATCATCTACCGGGTGAGCGATGTAATGAACCGGCGCAGCATGGATGTGCAGGTCCAGCAAAGTCGTTTGAGCACGTTGGCACAAGAGACCTTCAGCGGCATCCGGGTATTGAAGGCTTACGCCAAAGAACCCATGGCTGTAGGGCGCTTCGCGGAAGCGGCCTCGGATTATCGCACCCGCAGTATGGCACAAGCCAAGGTGGACGCGCTCTTCATGCCGGCCATCATGCTGTTGATCGGGCTCAGCACCGTGATCACGATCTTCATCGGCGGGCAGAAATTGATCCAAGGCGATCCGTCTGTCACCGTAGGCAATATCGCGGAGTTCGTGATCTATGTGAACATGCTTACGTGGCCTTTCGCCTCCGTGGGTTGGGTCACGTCCTTGATCCAGCAGGCCTCGGCCAGCATGATCCGGATCAACGAGTTCTTGGACAGTGAACCGGCTATCCGGAGCACGGATGACGCATTGGTCGGTGTAGCCGGTGCCATCACCTTCCGCAATGTCGGGTTCACCTACCCCGACACGGGTATCCGCGCGTTGGATGGGGTCTCGTTCCATGTCCCGGCCGGATCAACCTTGGCCATCGTGGGCCATACCGGCTGTGGCAAAAGCACCTTGGCCGAATTGATCGGAAGGGTGTACGATGCCACGGATGGCGAGGTGCTCATCGATGGTATCCCTATTCACCAGGTGGATCTGGCGAAGCTTCGCGCCGGCCTGGGCTTCGTTCCCCAGGAGGTCTTGCTTTTCAGCGACACCATCCGGAACAACATCGCCTTCGGGGTGGATGAGGCCGCAGATCTGGATCGCCGCGTGCAGGAAGCAGCTCGGAAAGCACAGGTCCATGCTGATATCACACGTTTCCCGCAGGGATACGACACGCTGGTAGGCGAACGCGGTGTAACGTTGAGTGGTGGGCAGAAGCAACGGGTGAGCATCGCTCGGGCCATCCTCACCGAACCGCGGATACTCTTGTTCGATGATGCATTGAGCGCAGTGGATACCGCCACCGAGGAGGCCATCCTGTGCGAATTGAAGGCGGTGATGCAAGGAAGGACAACGGTGATCATCAGCCACCGGATCAGTGCCGTGCGCGACGCTGACCACATCTTGGTGTTGGAGAATGGTCGTGTGGTTGAGGAAGGCCGCCATGACACCTTGGTCGATAGGAAAGGGATCTACGCCCGGATGCACGAAGAACAGCTGCTGGAAGAGGCCCGCATCGAGCCCTGAGCGGTCCGCAAGTCGGCTGGGCCCTTGTTACGAAGCGATGGTCGAGGCCGAACCGTGCGTTCACCCATACCTAGAGGTCCGGTGCTGCGGGTTTGTTAGTTTCCGGATCCCGTTTATATTTGGTTGGGCCTAAGGGTAATCGGGCCGCATAATTCCCCATGCAGGACGATCGCGAGGATGTTTTCTCCAAAGCCGTTCGCGCCGGAAAGCGGACCTATTTCTTCGATGTGAAGAGCACACGTGGCCGTGACCTCTACCTCACCATCACGGAGAGCAAGAAGCACACCCACGAGGACGGCACCGCCCATTATGACAAGCACAAGATCTTCTTGTACAAGGAGGACTTCGACAAGTTCATGGATGGGCTACACGAGGCGTTTGACGAGATCGATCGGTTGCGCAAGTCGGGAGAATATGTGCGGGAAGAGACCTCTCCTCAACCACCCGCTGAGGAGCGCAGCGGACCTGCCGATGTGAGTTTCGAGGACCTGGGCCGGGACGACGTTTGAGGATCGGATGGCATGCCTTGGCTTGCCTCGTTTCGCCTATCCCCTACATTTGCTCCGTTCCCCGGTACTTTGTGCCCCTACACCCTTGATCGGAACGTCGTTCTCCACGCCCTGAGCGTGTTGGTGCAGGCGCACCCCTCATTCCCACACGTATGAGCATCGATCCGCGCAACCAGCGCGCAACAGCCGCAGGGCTGCTCGTGGCCCTTGGCATCATTTACGGTGACATCGGTACTTCCCCGTTGTACGTGATGAAGGCCATTATCGGGGAGCGTCCGATCTCCGAGCTCCTCGTCTTGGGCGGGATCAGTTGTGTGGTCTGGACGTTGACGATCCAAACCACGTTCAAGTACATCCTGCTCACCCTCCGCGCCGACAACCGTGGGGAAGGAGGGATCTTCTCCCTGTACGCGCTCGTGCGTCGGTTCGCTTGGTGGGCCTTCATCCCGGCCAGTATCGGGGCCGCCACCTTGTTGGCCGATGGTATCATCACACCACCGATCTCCGTGGCTTCGGCCATTGAGGGTCTTGTCAACGTGCGGGGGCTGGAAGAGGTGTTCACGCCGGGGAGCAAAGTCACCGTGACGGTGGTGATCGCGATACTCTCCCTGATCTTCTTCTTCCAGCGCTTCGGAACCAAAGTGGTAGGCAGCACGTTCGGACCGGTGATGGGTGTATGGTTCAGTATGTTGGTAGTGCTCGGCCTCACCTACGTGATCCAATTCCCGGATGTGTTACGAGCACTTAGCCCCCACTATGCCATTGCGCTCCTTACAGAGTATCCTGACGGATTCTGGCTACTGGGTGCTGTCTTCTTGTGCACGACCGGGGCTGAGGCGCTTTACAGCGATCTGGGCCATTGTGGCCGACGGAACATCCAAGGGAGTTGGATCTTCGTGAAAGCCGCCTTGATCATCAATTACATGGGCCAAGGGGCATGGGCCTTGCATTCCTCGGGAGGTGCGCTCGATGGCCGCAATCCGTTCTATGCACTGATGCCCGATTGGTTCCTGGTTCCCGGAGTATGCGTAGCGACCTTAGCAGCCATCATCGCCAGCCAGGCCCTGATCACCGGTAGCTTCACCCTCATCAGCGAAGCGGTGAGCATGAATTTCTGGCCACGCGTCCGGGTGAAGTTCCCCAGCGATGTGCGTGGTCAGATCTACATCCCGAGCGTGAACTGGCTCCTTTGGGTAGGCTGTATCGGTATCATGCTGATGTTCCGTGAAAGCGGGGAGATGGAACATGTGTATGGCTTCTTCATCACCCTGGCCATGCTGATGACCACCGTGCTTATGGGCATCTGGCTGCGCTACGTGCGGCACTGGTCGTGGATCGCGGTGGCCAGTGTCTTGCTCCTTTTCTTCACCGTTGAACTCGCCTATTTCGCGGCCAATAGCGTGAAGGTGTTGCACCGCATCAGTTTCGTTCTCGTGGTTCTCGGTTTGGTCAACCTGATGTTGATGTGGTTCAAGGCACGCAAGATCACGAACCGCTTCCTCGACTTCCGGAACCTCACCGATCATGCGCCCGCCATCGTTGACCTGAGCAAGGACAAGGAGGTGCCCAAGTTCGCTACCCACTTGGTGTACCTCACCAAGGCCAACGACCGCACCCAAGTGGAACGGAAGATCGTGGACAGTATCCTACGCAGACGACCCAAACGCGCGGATGTCTATTGGTTCATCCACGTGGACTGGACCGACGAACCCTACACGATGGAGTACAGGGTGACCGAACTGGTGAATGACAAGGTGATCCGTGTGGATTTCCAGCTCGGTTTCCGCGTTCAACCGCGTATCAACAAGCTCTTCAAGCAGGTGGTGCAGGACCTGGTCTCCTGCTCGGAGTTCGACCTGAGCAGCAAGTACGAATCATTGCGCAAGCATGACTTCGACGCTGATATACGCTACGTGCTCATGGAGCGGTTCCTCTCCGTGGAGAACGAACTGAGCGTGGCCGACGACGTCCTGTTGGATACCTACTTCTTCATCAAACGCTTCGCGCTCAGCGACCAGACCGCGTTCGGTCTTGACCACACGGACACGGTGGTGGAGTACGTTCCTTTGATCCTAGGTGAGGTGGAACAGCTCCCGTTGAAGCGACTTGGCGTGCCGCCAGCTTCGCGCCCTGGTGCATGAGCAGCGGCCACGTCACTGGTGTGAGGTGCATGGCCATGGTGGTGTTCGTAGCCCTAGGTGCGGTGGTCTATGCCCAGGGGCCAAGCACCTTCAAGCCTACTGTTGATGGCTGGGATACGTTGACCATTGTCGATCCCACACGCGACCGACACATCCCGATCGCCATTCGCCGAGCAGCTCCAGCTACAGGGGAGCAGCAACGGGTGGTCTTGATCAGCCACGGCTACAATGAGAATATCCCCGGCACCTATTTGTTCTTCAGCGGCATCGCCCAGGGCTTGGCCGATGCTGGGTATAATGTGGTGAGCGTGCAGCATGAGGCGCCTTCCGATGAACTGTTGCCGATGAAGGGCGACCTCCGGATCACCCGACGCCCGAATTGGGAACGCGGCGTGATGAACCTGCGCCATGTGCGGCAAGCGTTGGAGGTCTTGGAACCAACATGGGACCTCGATCAGGTGGATTTGATCGGTCACAGCAACGGTGGCGACATCAGCATGCTCTACGCCACGCTACATCCGGAAGAAGTACGGACGGCCGTTTCGTTGGACAACCGAAGGATGCCGCTTCCACGCGTCGTAAATCCCCACATCGCCAGCCTGCGGGCCGAAGATGCACCTGCCGACCCCGGTGTATTGCCGACCACTGCCGAACAGGAGCGGTTCCGGATCGACGTGATCACGATGCCGGGCTTCGAACATGGCGACATGAACGACCGGGCTACCCCGGAACAACGCGTGGTGCTCATCCAGACCCTGCTCGAAGTGTTGACCACGGAAGAACGCTGATCTCCGAGAACCCTTGCGGGGCAAGTCTTCTGGGAAATACGGTCAATCGGAACATAACCTTCGTGATCAAAGATCCGTAGGAACAGACGGGCGCCTTCTGCCTAAAGGCCCCGTTCGATGCTCCGCCATACACTATTCACCCTCCTATTCCTCGTGCTTTCGGGCTCCTCTTGGGCCACGCACATGAGCGGTGGCGAGATCTATTGGGAGTGCATCGGTCCTAACCAATACCGCATCCGGTTGATCGTGTATCGGGATTGTGCCGGGATCAACGTGGATCCGAGCTACAACCTCGAACTCACCAGCCCATGCGGCGATGAGAACATGACGGTGACGCACAACGGTGCCACTGAACTTTCCCAATTGTGCGATATCGAACTGCCCAACAGCACTTGCAACGGGGGCATTCTTCCGGGCATCGAACAGTACACCTATACGGGCACGATCACCCTGCCTCCCTGTGACAGCTGGCAGATCAGCTGGACGAACATCTACCGGAACAACGCCATCGTGAACCTGACGAATCCCGGTACACGGCATATGTACATCGAGAGCGTTCTGAACAGCGCCGATGCACCATGCAACGATTCTCCGGTGTTCACGAACACAGCCATTCCCTATGTGTGTTTGGGGTACCCCATCACCTACAGCTACGGTGCGGTCGACGCGGAAGCCGATTCCCTCTCCTACTCGCTCATCGGCGCGCGGATGATCAACGGCACCCCTATCCCCTACACGCCACCCTTCACCCCTGCACAGCCCATTCCCGGCATCACCCTAGACCCGGTGACCGGCTTGATGAACTTCACCTTGAGCACGGCGGGCAACTGGGTGGTGGCCGTGATGGTGACCGAGTATGATGATGCCGGCAATGTGATCGGTTCCATCATGCGCGACATGCAGTTCGTAGCCTACCCGTGCGCGAACATCCCGCCGGATGCGGCCACAGGAACGGTGACGAATTTGACCGGTCAAGCCCTCGTGACAGGCCCACGATCGATCCAGGTTTGCGAATCGGGCGACTTCTGCTTCGACATGGTGATCTCCGATCCGAACGCGACGAACGTTCTGTCGGCCTTCAGTAATGCGGTGCAGACCCTGCTCGGGGCCACGTTCAGTTTCTCGGGTACCAACCCGATCACCGCGACACTGTGCTGGACCGCACAACCAGGTACTTCTGGCTTCTTCCCATTGATCGTGAACGTGGATGATGGGGCATGCCCGATCTCGGCCTTCCAGACCTACGTGTACTCCATCGAGGTGCTTCCAGGTCTAGCTGCTGATCTGCTCGTGACCAATGAAGCATGCTTGGGCGATGACAGCGGAACAGCCACGGTGGATGTGACAGCCGGAACGGGTCCTTACATCTACAATTGGAGTACGGGTAGTTCGGAAAGCATGATCGTGGCCGGTGCTGGTAGTTACACGGTCACCGTCGAAGACTCCAATGGATGCCTTTCCGATACACTGACCGCCGTGATCGGGGCAGGGGCGCAACCCAACCAAGCCGATGCCGGTGATGATGCCGTTGTCTGTAATGGTGATTGGCCGTTCAGCCTTGACGGCTCCGTGGTGAACGCTACGAGCGGCACGTGGAGCAACGGTACGGGTACGATCTCCGGGGCATGGCCTACAATGGCTTATGTTCCTTCTGCAGCCGAGATCGATGCAGGTGGAGTTTCCCTTGTGCTCACGACCGTAGGCAACGCTGGGTGCCCCCCGGACACGGATACCGTGCAATTCTCCATCGCCAACAAGTTCGTCGGCCTTGCTGTCACCAGTGTGGATGCACTATGCAGTTCCAGTTCCGACGGGTCTGCATCGGTTGTTCCCGGCGATGGACCATTCACCTACACCTGGAATGATGCTACGGCCCAAACGACGCCAACGGCGACTGGGCTAGCGGAAGGAACATATGCGGTGGTCGTCGCTGACGCGCTTGGTTGCGATACGACGATGTCAGTTCAGGTGAACGCACCGAGCCAGGTGGCCATGGTCTCCATGACACCTACCCCTGAATCCTGCCTTGGTGATGCGGATGGAACCCTGACCGCCTTGGCCGGCGGTGGCACAGCACCGTACACATACACCTGGAGCAACGGAAGCACGGGCAACGTGCTTACGGCAACAGCTGGCACCTATACGGTATCCGTAACGGACGCTAACGGATGTGCACCCGCTTCGGGGATGGGTGTGATCGTTCCAACAGGACTACCGAACGCGGCGGATGCGGGTGCTGACCGCATCGTTTGCCCGAATGGTACACCGCTTTATCTCAATGAGAGCGTGACCAATGCACCCACTGGTGCCTGGAGCGGTGGTGATGGTGTCTTCAATGGCGTGTTCCCGAATATCGACTATACCGTCGGGCCGGGTGACATCGCCGCAGGGACCGTCACGCTCACGCTGGTCACCGTAGGCAATACCGTCTGCCCTGAAGCAAGCGACAGCATGGTGATCACCATTCCTCGGAGCTTCATCGGTATTTCATTGGACCACACCGATGCTACCTGCAACGGCACGGCGACCGGTTCGGCTGCCGTGGTGGGACAGCAACCCACCTTCACCTATAGCTGGCTCCCGGGTGGAGAGACCACGCCAAGCCTTACGGGACTTGTGGCCGGCGACTACAGCGTGCGCGTGTATGACGCCTTCGGATGCGACACCTTGATGAACGTGACCATCGATGAGCCGGACGTGCTGGCCATGGGTGGTTTGAACAGCCTTAACGAGACGTGCGGCGGTGCCGCGAACGGAGAATTGACCGCGGTGGTCACAGGTGGAACATCGCCCTACGCCTACACGTGGAGCAATGGTGCGTCTTCCGCCTCCATCACAGCTGGTGCAGGTACCTACACGGTTTCCGTGACGGACGCCAACGGGTGTGCACCTGTCAGCGCTACCGGGACCATCGTGGCGACCGGGCAGCCGAACCAAGCGGATGCCGGACCGGATGTGATCGGATGCTTGAACGACTATCCGATCGCCCTGCAAGGCGCTGTGGTGAACGCCACCGGTGGCCAATGGAGCGGTGGTTCGGGCACCATCCTTGGGTCGGGGCTGGCGATCCAATACGTGCCGACGCCCAACGAGGTGCTCGCTGGTGGTGTGGATCTCACCCTCACCACCACCGGGAATACGACCTGTCCTCCTGCTTCGGATGTGGTACGCATCACCTTGTCCAACTCGTTCCTGAACGCCAGCCTGAGCACCTCGGCTGTGCTCTGCAACGGTGATTCCAGTGGGGCCATCTCGTTCACCCCCGAGATCCCCGGTGCGCAATACCTCTGGAATGATGCCAACGCACAGACCACGGCCAGTGCGGTAGGGCTGGTGGCCGGTTCGTACGCGGTGAATGTGATCGATGCCTTGGGCTGCGATACCACGATGACGGCCCTGATCAACGAGCCTCCAACTTTGGCGGTCGCGCAAGTGAGCACTTCGGATGTGCTCTGCAACGGTGGAAGCACCGGAAGTATCACCTTGACCATTCAGGGTGGTACGCCGACCTACACCACGGTCTGGGACAATGCTGCCAACGGCAGCACCTTGAACGGCCTGGTGGCTGGCAGCTATTCGGCAACCGTGACGGATGCGAACGGATGTGTCGTGCAGATCTCGGCCACCGTGAACGAACCCGCGCCCATGGTGGTGACCGTGGATGCTCCGGATACGGTCTGCGTGAACGTGCCCAACACCTTTAGCGCAACTGCAACGGGTGGAGCAGGCGGATACATCTTCAACTGGGGAGGCTTCGGGTTCAACCCCACCGTGCAACTGGCCTTCGCCACTTCGCAGACCGTCCTTCTCACCGTGGTGGACCAGGATGGTTGCGCTGGGCCGAGCACCCCTGTCGAAGTGACCGTATTGGATCTGGAGTCCGCCGAGTTCACCACCTATGGCGATACCACCACCTGCGTGGGTGGTGTGGCCACCGTGGGCGCTGAAGTGAATGGCTACCCCGGAGACTTCGCCATCCTCTGGAGCCCCTTGGGCTACACGGGCTTCGGGCCGTACACGGTGCCGATCAACGCTGATCAGAACCTCACCGTCACCATCAGTGATGCGTGCGGCAACAGCCAGGAACGCTTGGTCGGGCTTCGGTTGGACATCGCCCCCACCTTCCAACTTCCTGCTGTGATCGCGGAAGGTTGTGCACCGCTTTTGGTCCAATTTCCCGACCTGCAACTGGGTAATGTGGTCCATACCTGGTCGCTCGGCAACGGCCAGGTGAGCAACGTGACCGCACCCCAGGTGATCTACCAGCAAGGCACTTTCAACGTGAGCCTCACGGTGACGACCCCATTAGGCTGCACGAGCACCAGCAGCAACCAGGGTGTTGTCCAGTCCTATGGTCATCCGGTGGCCGCCTTCACGGCATCGCCACTTACCACCACCATCGACGATCCGACCATCGATTTCACGAACCAGAGCACGGGCACCATCGTGGGTTACGACTGGGTCTTCGGTGATGGCGGCACCAGTCAGGTGATGAACCCCAGTTATGCCTTCAACGAGATCGGTCTCTTCGAGGTGGAACTCTACGTGGTGGACGATCATGGGTGTGAGGCGTCCGCCACCCAGGTCGTGGAGATCACACCGGTCTATGATGTGGTCATCCCCACGGCCTTCACCCCCAACCCCAACGGACCCGGCGGCCAAGGCGGTTCCAGTGGTGGCGGAAATTGGGTGACCGGCGATTTGAGCAACGATGTCTTCTATCCCTTCGTGCGCTTCGTGAAGGACTTCCGCATGCGGATCTTCAACCGGTGGGGTGAATTGATCTTCGAGAGCACCGACCTGAATGTGGGCTGGGATGGTTACTACCGTGGCATGATCAGCCCACAGGATGTGTATGTGGTGCAGACCTGGTTCCGCTTCGTGGACGGGAAGACCGTGGAGAAACTGAGTGACCTGACCCTATTCCGATGAAGGCACTCCGACACGCGTACATCTTGGTGCTGGTGATGCTGACCGATGTCGCTTCGGCCCAGGATCCGCAGTTCTCGCAGTTCTACGCTGCGTCGCAGTACCTGAATCCAGCGTTGACCGGCAACACGTTCCAGGATCGGATCGCATTGAATTACAGGTTGCAATGGCCCGGCGTGCAGCCTGGTTACGAGACCTACTCGTTCGCCTATGACCACAACTTCGCCGGAGCCCACAGCGGCTTGGGTGGTTATGTGCTCCGCGACCGCGCTGGCTCGTACGGATTGTCCTTCACCACCGTGGCTATGAGCTACAGCTATGAGGCGCGCTTGAACCGCAGGCAGGCCATCCGTTTCGGCATTCGACCGGGGTACACCATGCGCAGCGTGGCCCCAGATGGCTATCTCTTCGCCGACCAGGTGATCCGTGACAACGCGCCTACATCCATCGAGGCCAACATGGTGCCGAACACCAGTTACCTGGATATCTCAGCCGGTGGCCTGTATTACAGCGAACAGTTCTGGGCAGGTGCATCTTTTAACCACATCAACAAGCCCAACACGAGTTTGATGGTGGACGGCGATGCCATCGTACCCGTGCGAACGACCGTACATGCCGGGTACCGCTTCGCCTTGGATGGGCATAAGTTGATCCGGAGCGAGACGAAAATGACCCTGGCCGCGCACTACAAGGCACAAGGCAAGTGGGATCAGTTGGACCTTGGGGGCTACATCGAGCACAACCGCATCAGCGGTGGTATCTGGTACCGTGGCCTACCGATCGCAAAGGCTTACCAGCCGGGCTATGGTAACAGCGAAGCGGTGATCCTGATGGCCGGGTTCGAGACCGAGAAACAGCTGCGCATCACCTACAGCTACGATATCACCATCAGTAAGCTCACTATGAAGAGCGCCGGGGCGCACGAGCTGAGCTTGATCTATGAGTGGCCGCGGCGCGCGAAGGCCCGTAAGCATCGGGTGGTCCCGTGTCCAAAGTTCTAGGACCGTTCGCGCCGTTGAGCCAGGTGAAGAACAGCCGTCCGATCATCCACCTACGCTGAAGCTTCGGCGGAAGCATCGTATCACATCCGCTCCGGCACATCGATACCCAGGCACCACATGGACCTCTTCACGGCATTGGAAACTGCGCGCGTGAGGGCCAGTCGAAAGCCCCGTTTGGTCGCATCGGCCTCTTTCAACACATCCACCGTCTGGTAGAATCCATTAAAGGCTTTTACCAGTTCGTAGGTATGATTGGCCAGGGCGGAGGGGTCGAGTTTCTCAGCGGCCTCTTCCAGAACAGCGGGACAGCGATGTAGGAGCTTGATGATCTCCCGCTCCACGGGCAGTGTGGCCACCTCGAGCGCTATCGCAGGTGATGCTCCCGTCGCCTCCGCCTTGCGCAGCAGGTTTCGCGAACGCGCGTAAGCGTACTGGATGAAGGGTCCGGTATGGCCTTGCAGATCGATGCTTGCTGCCGGATCGAACAGCATGCGCTTCTTCGGGTCTACCTTCAAGAGGAAGTATTTCAGCGCGCCTAGACCGATCATTTCGAACAGCGCGGCTTTCTCCTCGGCGCTTAGTTCAGCGAGTTTCTCGCTCAACTCCTCCCCTTTCTTGCGCGCCTCTTGCACCACTTCTTCGACCAGGTCATCAGCATCCACCACCGTACCCTCTCGGCTCTTCATCTTTCCGCTCGGAAGATCCACCATGCCGTAGCTGAGGTGGAAAAGCTCATCGGCCCAAGCGAATCCAAGTTTCTTCAGGATGATGAACAGGACTTTGAAGTGGTAGTCCTGTTCGTTCCCGACGGTGTAGATCAACTTGGAAAGGCCGGGGAACTCCTCGAAACGCTTGATGGCAGTACCGATGTCCTGCGTCATGTACACGCTGGTGCCATCGCGCCGAAGCAGTACCTTCTCATCCAGACCCTCCGTGGTGTTGTCCACCCACACAGCGCCATCCTTCTCGTAGAACACGCCACGTTCTTTCCCTTTCAGCACGTCTTCCTTACCGAGCACGTAGGTCTGGCTCTCGTAGTAGTTCTTGTCGAAGGTGACGCCGATGCGCTCGTACGTGGCGTTGAAGCCGTCATACACCCAGCCGTTCATGGTCTCCCACAGTCCGCGCACGCCTAGGTCGTTCGCTTCCCATTGGCGGAGCATTTCCTGGGCTTCGAGCAGCAGGGGGGCTTCCTTTTCGGCTTCCTCCTTGCTCCTTCCGGATGCCATCAACCCATCGATCTCCTTCTTGTAGGCCTTGTCGAACTCCACGTAGTACTTCCCCACGAGCTTGTCGCCCTTGAGGCCGGTGCTGCCAGGGGTCTCGCCGTTACCGAACTTCTGCCAAGCCACCATGCTTTTGCAGATGTGGATACCGCGATCGTTGATCACCTGCACCTTGATGACCTCGTTGCCGGCTGCTTGAAGAATACGGCTCACGCTCCACCCGAGGAAGATGTTGCGCAGGTGGCCCAGGTGCAGTGGTTTGTTGGTGTTGGGTGAAGCGTACTCCACCATCACCTTCTTCCCGTTGGAAGGGAAGGCGAGTATATCCTTGGAAGCAGCCTCTTTCAAGAAGCCGATCCAGTAAGCTTCGCTGATCACGATGTTGAGGAAGCCCTTCACTACATTGAAGCGAGCCACCACATCCACCGACGAGACCAAGTGGTCTCCGATGGCCTGCGCGGTTTGCTCCGGGCCTTTGCCACTGATCCTGAGGAACGGGAACACATTGATGGTCACATCCCCTTCGAATTCGGGTCGGGTTTGCTGGAAGCCGATGCTTCGGCCATCGAGTTCATGGTTGAACAGCTGCTTGAACGCGTCCTGCAACGCGGGAACGAGAAGGGCTTGAAGTCTGTCCTGGAACATCACGGAATGGAACACACACCCGGATTTGCCGGTGTGTGTTGTGCAAAGGAACGAGTTGCGGCGCTAGTGGGTGGGCACGGCCACTTCCTGCTCGGTCACCGTGGCATTGCGCACGTACGGGCGTATGATGAGGCGGATGGTGTTCTTCCAGCTAACGTATTTCCAGGCCCATCCTGCCAGCACTTGTAAGCGGTTCCTGTAGCCTACCAAGGCCATCAAGTGCACGAACATCCAGCCAAGCCAGGCCACAAGTCCGCCCACATGGAACTTGCCTGCATCCACCACGGCCTTATAGCGTCCGATGGTGGCCATGCTGCCTTTATCCGTGTAGGTGAAGGGTTGCATGGGTTGCCCGTTGGTCCGGCGCTGAAGATTCTTCACGAGGAGTTGGGCCTGCTGGATCGCAGCGGGTGCTACTTGTGGATGGCCCCGCTCCCACTGCCCCTCGCTCATCAACGCGACATCGCCCAGAGCGAACACATCCGGGATCCCAGTGAGCTGATTGGTGCGGTCCACCCCATAACGGTTCGCTTTCGGCACCTCCGCAGCCTCCAAACCCGGCAATAACACGCCTTTCACACCGGCGGCCCAAAGCACCGTATGCGACTCCATCGCCTCTCCGCTGGCGAACGTGACCACTTCTCCATCGTAACTGGCCACCCGCGCACCCAGCTTCAGGTGTACGCCCATGCCCTCTAAATAACGCTGCGCTTTTTGACTGCTTTTCTCACTGAAGCTCTTCAGAACGCGGTCGTTGCTATCGACCAGCCAGATCTGCATTCGATCGCTGTTCAGCTCGCGGTATTCGTTCTTCAGCACCGTTCTGCGGATCTCGGCCAATGATCCGGCCATTTCCACCCCAGTAGGCCCGGCGCCCACCACGATGAAGTTGAGGCAGCGCCGCTGTCCGGCCTCATCCTGCGCATACAGAGCAGCCTCGAAGTCTTGCAGGAAGTCGCTGCGGATGTCCAAAGCCTGCGAAATGGACTTCAGTTGCATGGCCTCCTGCTCCATGCGCTCGTTGCCGAAGAAGTTGGTGGTGCTTCCTGTGGCGATCACGAGGATGTCGTACTCCACCTCACCCCGATCGGTATGGACGATCTTGCGCGTAGGATCCACGCGTTGAACGGAACACATGCGGAAGGCCACATTGGCCATGGGTGCGATGGTGGTGCGGAACGGATGTGCGATGCTATCCGCACTCAGGCTGGCAGTCGCTACCTGGTATAACAGCGGCTGGAAACAATGGTGGTTCTGCTTATCGAGCAAGAGCACTTTGTACGGTGCGCCTGACAAGCCTTTGACCACCTGCAGCCCGGCGAATCCACCACCGACCACCACCACCTTCGGATGGGGTAGGCTATCGTAATCGGCTTTTGCCTTGCTCATTTTCCGATGTGTTTTCGTTCGTGGTACAAAGAACCGGAACTTTACGCCCTTTCCGGAGCGAAAGACCGACCTGATGCACCCTTCCGATACCATCGCCGCTCTGAGCACCGCACCCGGTGTAGGTGCCATCGCCATGGTGCGGGTGAGCGGTTCCAAGGCCTATCCGGTGGTGGAGCGCCTGGCACCTTCCTTGCCGCTGGAACCACTCGCGCGCCATGCCTACTTCGTTCCTGTCATAGACCTGGATGGCCAGATCGACGAAGCGGTGATCACATTCTTCCCTGGCCCGAACAGTTATACGGGTGAGGATCTGGTTGAGGTCAGTATCCACGGTTCCACCTACATCCAGCAACGTGTGCTGCAAGCCATGCTGGAGGCTGGTGCTCGTACTGCGCTCCCCGGCGAGTTCACGCAACGGGCCTTCCTGAACAAGAAGCTCGACCTGAGCCAGGCTGAAGCGGTGGCCGACCTGATCGCGAGCCAGAGCGCAGCCCAACACCGACTGGCCATGCAACAATTGCGTGGAGGGTTCGGTGCACGGATCGAAGAGCTACGACAGCAGTTGATCGATTTCGCCGCTTTGATCGAGTTGGAACTGGATTTCGGTGAAGAGGATGTACAGTTCGCTCAGCGGGTGGAACTACTCGCGCTCTTGGACAGGCTGGTGGACCTCAGCACCGAGTTGATCGACAGCTTCCGCTACGGCAACGCTATCAAACAAGGCATACCGATCGCCATCCTAGGCGCTCCGAACAGTGGCAAGAGCACCTTGCTGAACGCCTTGCTCCAAGAGGATCGCGCCATCGTGAGCGATATCCCCGGCACCACACGCGATACGGTGGAAGAGATGATGACCGTTGGAGGTGTGCTTTTCCGGTTCATCGATACGGCCGGTCTGCGTCGTACCACGGACACCATTGAGCAACTCGGCATCGACCGGAGCTATAAGAAGGCCGCTGAAGCCAGTCTGGTGCTCTTGCTCGCCGATGCTTCGAAGATGTCCGAAGGCGCGCTCCAAACGGAAGCCAGCTTGTTACAGAAGCGTATCGGCGATGGCCCGCGCGTATTACCAGTGTTCAATAAATCCGATCTGGCCGGTTCGCGGATGTCCGAGGGGGTGATCAGCATTTCGGCACGCACCGGTGAAGGGTTGGAGGCATTGAAGGAGGCTTTCCTGGCCCACGTGCGCTCGATGCTGAGCGGCTCCGGTGATATCGTGGTGACCAACGCGCGACACGTGGATGCGCTGACGAAGGCGCGTGCGGCCTTGCTGGATGCCAAGCAAGCCATCGATATGGGGATCAGTGGGGAACTCCTGGCCATTGACCTGCGACGGGCGCAACACCACTTGGGGGAGATCACGGGTCGCATCGCGCCCGATGATCTGCTGGGTAGCATTTTCGGAAGGTTCTGTATCGGGAAGTGATGGATCCCATGCGGGCTTAAGGTACTTAGTCGAGAGTCCGATGGCTTCCGTAATTTAGTGGTGCCATCGCCGTTGTCTCTTCAACCACCGACCGCACCTTCATCATGTTGCGCACCTTCTTACTCCCCGTGGTCCTCCTTTCACTGACCGCCCAGGCTCAAGTGAAAAAGACCGGCAACCCTGGTTGGCGTATCGGCCTCAACGCGGGCGCCGGTGTTGGCTATCGCACCCTGTATACCAACCAATCGAATTTCACTACCGAAGCGGTCAAACTCTCGCGCGACAGCCGGGAGGAACCGCGTGTAGCCATCTCCGGGTCGTTCCGCATCGCAAGACAGTTCTCCAAACGCTTTGGTTTTGAATCCGGCGTAGGTTACCATCAAACAGGCTGGCAATATGGGTCCGACCTCACCGAACTCACCTTCGGGGACCTCATCGACCCGCGTCGTGGATTCATCTATGCCACGGATACTGAAGTCCCGGTCGAGGCCTCTTTCATCGATATCTTCCATTACATCGAAGTTCCGTTGGCCTTTACGGTGACCCTTGGACGTGGCAAACTGCGGTCGGTTTCAGCCGTAGGTATTGCGCCATCTTTTCTTGTGACGGCCAACGCGGTAGCCGATTATATCTACGGCGATGGTCGCACTGAAAGAAGCCGCTATGAACCGGTCGGAGCTTACAAGACCTTCAACGCAGTTCCCTTCTTCAGCACGGGGCTTGCTATAGCGGCCGGATCGCGTTGGGAGTTGCGCCTGCAACCAACGGTGCGGTATGGCCTTATCGACATCATTGATGCACCACTAACGGCCAAGATCTACAGCGGCACATTGGAGGCAGGCGTACGCTTGGCGCTCTGAGCGAGGCAGTGCTACATTCTACGGGCTATCCCGTAGGCGTTTCAGGTAGGTAACGGATAGTACTTCCTCGTTGCACGGGGAAGCTTTGCCGAAACCTTCCGTAGTGTCCACCCACACACTCCCGAAAGGGCTTGAACGCCTCTCCTTCCCTGCGCTGATCGCCACGGCCATCGCGGGTCTCATTGGCCTTGCTGCCATGGGCCAGGACGATGGCCAGGTATACAGGGTGCTCAAGGTCGGTGGACAGGAGACCCTCTCCGGGTACTTGACCTGCTGGCTGGACCTCGCGCCGGACAATACCACTGTCGGACTTTCAAGCACTCAGGGCTTCCCTTACCGCAGTTTCCCGGTCGATGGTGAGGCCAGTGTGCAAGAGATCGACATCGGCAACTGGTATGCCGGCTCACGTGCGCGGTTCAGCAAGAGCGGCCGCTACCTCCTCCTGCAGCAGCTGTTCTACATCGACTATGCGCCCAACAAGGATAGACCGATCAAGTACGAGGTGATCGATCGCGCGAGCGGCAAGGCCGTAGCCACGTTCGATGACCTGTACGCTGCGGCCATCACTCCCGACGAGTCCACCGTGGTGACACTAGGCAAGGAAGGACTCCACTTGTTCGACCTGGCCTCTGGAAAGCGCACAGGCAGCGGGCTGGAACGCACGGGAAATGCGGTGGCCGTGAGCGGGGACGGCCGGTTCATCGCCGTGGCACATCGACCCAGCAAGGACGAATTGGAAGCCCTGAGCTCGCTGCGGAATGACAAGGACGCGATCAAGAACGCCTTGAAGGTGGGCCAGTTGGTCACCATCCATGATCGCCATACGCTGGCACCGGTGGCCACCTTGGACGAACTCTTCGATAAGGTCTTCCGGTTGGAGTACAGCCCCGATGGAAAGGACCTGTGGATCCACGCCAAACCGCACACCCGCAAAGGCGGCAACCCCAATGCCAACCAGAGCTATGTGAGCGTGGCCGATGCACAGACCCATTTCCTGCGGCGCACGAGCTTTCCTTCTCTTGCACTGTTCGAGCCTGACTTCCGCATCAGTCCGGACGGTGCGCTCTTCGCGATCGGTAGTCAACAAGGGCGCTTCATGGAAGTGCATTTGTACGATCGGGCGACCGGGGCGATGAAGGACCGCTTCGTCCTGAGCTATCGCCTGTTCGAGAAGATGGCCACCAAGGCCGAATTCCCCAGTGACGGCCGGCTCTCGTTCGTGTTCCTGCCCGATGGCCGGCGCATGCTCATGACGTTCGGGAACCGCTTGATCGAATGGACCTACGCCCCATGAGAACACTGCTCACCCTTATCGTGATGCTCACCGGCCTGCATCTCACAGCGCAGAAGAAGGAACTCCTCGAGGACAAGGAGGTCATCCTCGCGCGCGCTGCGGCAGCCTTCGACGCAGCGCTCCAGCCTGGCGCCGACCTGCACAAGACCATCCTGGAAGAGCAACTCATCGGCACCTACGTGCTGCAAGTAAGCTTCCGCGAGAAGGGCGACATCAGCAGTGTGTTCGTGGTGAGTGCCGATGGGCATGACCAACGCTCACAGAACCGGTTCAAGGACCTCATCCACTTCCTGGAACTCCCCTTCAAGATGCCGAAAGGCCGGCAGTACCGGATCGAACACCGGTTCGATCTGAACGCCATTCCACGCTGAACAACCCACACCCCATACCCACATGAAACAACTGATCACCCCTCTCCTTCTTCTGAGCGCCATTGGACTGCGTGCCCAGGAAGAGATGCCCATCCTCTGGGAAACGAAACTGGAGCATCGCATCGAACAGACCGGCACGGGCACCGAAGAACGCGGATACAGCTATGCCGCGGACGACAAGGAAATGACCGTGTTCGATAACAAGAGCGGCACCACCAAGTGGACCGGCCGTTTCAAGGACCTGACCCCGAAGTTGAACAAGGTGGATGAGCTGATCCCGTTCTGGGAAAGCGACGTGGTGTTCCTCTTCGACCGCAAGACCGGAAAGGACCAGATAGCAGTGCTCGAGATGGCCACGGGAAAGATGCTCTGGGGCACGGACAAGTACCAGAACCTGAGCGACGAGAACGTGGTGTACATCCCCGAACAGGATGGATTCGCCATCTCATTGAAGGAGCGCCTGGTCTTTGTGAAGGCCAAGACCGGCGAGGAACTCTGGAGCACCGACAAGTTCAAGGGTGTCGCCGGGCAATATGTGTCCACCTCGGATGGCAAATTGGTGATGGTCAACTTCGTACCAGGCAACCTGGCCGCCTTGTTCACCGGGTTCAAGAACCAGATCGTGAAGATCGACCTGGCGAACGGGAACATCCTTTGGGAGAACACCTACATCGGTCGTGCTGAACGGAAGGTCATCAGCAAGGAATTCCTCTATGACCTGGATGTGGTCGGTGACAAGGTATTCCTGCGGATGAACGGCATGCAGGTCTACGACCTGAAGACCGGTGCCAACATCTACACGGCAGCGTTCGACTACACACCGGACAAATTGATCGGTGCTCCAGCCGGGGCGAAGAAATTCGGGGTGTACCATGCTGTGGCCGAACCGGTGATCGTGGGTGATGACCTGTACGTGCTGGACATGAGCAACAAGAAGAGCCAGTATGTGAAGAAGTACGACCGCAACAGCGGGAAGCTCCTATGGACCAGTCCGGAGATCAAGGAAGCACGCGCCATACCCAATATGTACGTAGTGGGCGACAAGGTGCTCCTGCAGATCGGCGGTAATGTCGAAGCCCAGGCCTACATCTACAAGCGTGAGCGCCAAAGCGATGGTTCCTATGTGATCACTGAGGAGTGGCGCATCTGGCACCCCAACGTGAAGCCCAACGGGGTACAAGCTTTCAATACGAACGATGGTAGCATGGCCTGGGACAGCGAACGTTTCCGCAAGGGTATCACCAACGCGGTGGTGGTGGACGATCAGTTCGTGGTGTGCAGTGGCAAGGAGTTGTACAGCATGGACATCAGCACCGGAGCGGAGAAGTTCGTGGTGCCGGTGGCCAAAGGCGGTGTGGGCAATGCGGATCAGATCATGACCTACAAGGACATGGTGGTGGTGATCGGCGACAAGGGTGTGAGCACCTTCAATATGAAGACGGGCGAAGCGGTCGCCAGCGGCAAGTACAAGAAGAGCGACCTGGAGGACGTGGAGGGCGACCGCATGATCCTGAAGACGGCCGGCGCGGACATCGCTTGCTTCGACCTGGACAATTGCAGCTTCAAAGAGTTCAAGGCGCGGAACGGCGCCATCACCAGCATGAGCACCGACGGCAACTTCGTGTACGTGTACGACAAGAAGAACGTCACCAAGGTGGGTACCCGGTAACAGGCTCTCCCTGTTGCTGGGAACAAGACGGGCCGCGCCGCAAGGTGCGGTCCGTTCTTTTTCAGGGGCACGCCTGGATCTCCCCCAGCACCCGATGGATGAAGATGTACTCATCGGCACCGTCACCTTCCATCGCAGGACCCATGGCCAAGCTGCACTCCACCTCGATGGTCCATGGCACTCCACCTTGTTTTGCGCTACGCAAGTAATGCCGCTCCAGTTCGCGCGTGTTCAAGCTTCCCATTAGCTCACCCTCATCAGTCCACTCCTCCCCGCCTGCACACGGCCAACTCCTGCTAATACCGCACGGGGTGAAGCTCATTGCATCGGCCATGTAGGTGAAGGTCCCGGTGATCCTCATGCGCGGGATCTCGTCCTGTAGTTCATCCGTTAATTTCTCCAGCGTATTCGGGTGCTTGGGATCGACCGGCTCACCGGCTGCATCAACCAGCTGAAGTCCTGCTTCCACCTGGGCGAAGTGATCGATCCCGGCACCCGACTGCACCAAGACCAGACTTCCTCCCTCCACCTTCCATCTACCGATCGTCCCGCTGGCTAAGCTGTCCTTTCGCAAATGGCGATCGCGGCGAACGAATGAACTATCACTCCGCACCCAGAGCTGCGTGTAGAGGCCTTCGCAGTCCGAACAGGCCAAAGTGTCCTCGTAGTAGCCGGGCCAGGGGCGCAGGTCCATCACCTGTGCTGCCGGATCCGTCGTGGTCGCAGTTGCTTCGGTGGCCCGTTCCTCGTTCCCGCTGCAGGCCACCAGCAGAATGGGTAGGGTCAATAGGAAAGGTGATCTCATGGGGCGTGTTTCGCGCTTCGAAGGTACCGCCGACCTTTGCGCTCCATGGTCCCAGTCCTCTCGGCGTTCTACTTCGGCTCGGTGGAGCATTATCGTTTGTTGGCGTCGCATCCGAAAGTTATTATTGATTGCGGTGAACACTACGAACGCCAGAGCTATCGTACTCGCACCAGCATCGTGGGCCCGAACGGTATGCAAGACCTCAATGTCCAGATCAGCCGGGACCATGGGCGCAAGATGCCGATGCGTGATGTCGGTCTCAGCTACGTCGAGTCGTGGCCACAGCAACACCTCCATGCCATACGCAGTGCCTATGGAAATGCGCCCTGGTTCATCCATTACATCGATGACATCGAAGCGGTGATCTTGAAGCGGTACGATCGTCTTGTGGATCTGGACTTGGCCACCCTACGAATAGGAATGAAATGGCTTGGGTTGAAGACCGAGATCTTTCTGAGCGAGAAGTTCGTGGAGGTGGAGGAGATACCTGATGCTGTGGACCTACGTCGTGCGTTCCAACCGAAATCGCCCCTACCTAGCTCGGTGCCCGCTGTTGCCACTTATCCTCAAGTGTTCCAGGATAGACATGGCCACCACCACCGTTTGAGTATCCTTGATCTTGTATGCAATGCTGGGCCTCGTTCGCGCGATGTTCTGCTCATTCGATGAACGTTGATCTCCGCTCGTGATAGTGTGAAGATGCCAGGAGTTCTGAACTTCGCGCCATGGACCTGGTACGTTCCACGATCCACCGGTATGTGACCCTGTCCGACGCCGAATGGCAGCGTATAGCTCCACTTTGGCATGAACGAGCCTTCTCCAAAGGAGCGTACATCTGTGCAACCGGTGAGGTTGAAGAGTGGTTCTACATCGTGAAGAGCGGCGTGCAGCGACTCTCCTTCTTCCACAACGGCCATGATGTCTGTGTAGGATTCGCGTATGACGGAAGCTGGTGCGGTGAATACGCCTCCTTCGTCTCGCGCAAGCCTGCACGCTTCGACGTCAAGGCCGTCACTGACAGCGTGCTCATCGGCATCCGTCATGCCGATCTCCAACAGCTCTACGCCGAGATGAATACCATGGAGCGGTTCGGTCGACTTATCCTGGAGGAGTTGCTCATCGGACGCGCCGTGCGCGAGATCGAACAGCTGAGCCTCAGCGCTGAAGAACGGTATGACCGGTTGGTGCAGCGGAGTCCGCAGTTGCTGCAACTCGTCCCCCAGAAGGATATCGCCAGCTACCTCCGCATGACACCGGAGACCTTCAGCAGGCTCCGCAAACGACGCTGATCGTTCTTGATCCAGGTCAAGTGTGGAACAAGCACCTTCCCGATTCCTTTGCGTCATGGAAGTGAACCGGATGATCGAAGAGCTGACCGAGGTTCTTCACGCTCAACAAGCCCGCGCTCGTGCGATCGCCGCCTTGCCAGCGGCAGCTCTCTTGAGGCGCCCGACGCCCCAGGCTTGGAACGTACTGGAGGTGTTCGAGCACCTCAACTTGAGCAGCGGCGTTTACGTGCGGGGTCTGGAGGATGTCTTCGCACGGAAGGCGATGAGCTATCGACCAAACCCGGAATTCTCCCCTGGCCTCTTGGGTGACTGGTTCACCACCGGGCTGGAGCCCAAGCCTGGCGGAGCTATCAAATGGCGCATGCGCACCATGAAGATGTTCGACCCGGCCAGGAACGCAGGGGCCTCGTTGGACAGCATCACCAGGTTCGTGGATCTGTGCACGCGCCTACTGGTCCTGCTCGAGAAGGCCCGCACCACCGACTTGAACAAGCTACGGGTCACCAGCAGTTTGGGGCCGCTCATCCGCTTCAAGGCGGGTGATGCCTTGCGCTTCCCCATCGCTCACCAACGCCGACATTTCCTGCAGATCGAACGACTCTTGGCTGCCCACTGATACTTGCCGGAACGTGAAAGGCCGTGCTTTTGACACGGCCTTTCAACGGTGGCGGGTGTTCGCCTTACTTGTTGTCCATTTCGCTGGCTTGCTTCAGCCCTTGCTCGATCATACCGTAGAACTGATCCATTTTCGGCAGGATGACGATACGTGTGCGCCGGTTGGTGCTGCGATTCTCCGGCGTGTCGTTGGCCACCAATGGAACGTACTCGCTCCGGCCCCCAGCCGTGATCCGTCCAGGGCTCACAGCATAGTCGTTCTGTAACACCCGGGTGATGGCCACGGCGCGTTGGACGCTCAGATCCCAGTTGTCCTTGATGCACTCCTTGCTGATGGGCACATTGTCCGTATGGCCCTCGACCAAGACTTCCATATCCGGTTTGGCATTCACCACGGTCGCCACTTTGGACAGTACTTCCTTGGCGCGCGGTGAAATGGTGGTGCTGCCACTTGTGAACACCATCTTGTCGCTGAGGGAGATGAACACCACGCTCTTCTCCACGTTCACCACAACGTCCGTATCGTTCAGGTTGCCCAAGGAACTCTTCAGGTTCACCACCAATGCAAGGGTGACCGAGTCCTTCTTCGTCAACGCATCGTGCAAGCTGCGGATCCGCAGATCCTGTTCCTTGATCTGCTCCAACGACTTCTCCAGGTTCTCCGCTTCCTTCGCCGATAGCGTGGCCATCTGGCTCACATTGTTCAGCAAGGCCGCGTTGGTGTTGTTCAACTGGTTCACCTGATCCTTCAGGTGCTGGTTCTTGTTATCCAGTTCCGCCAAACGGGCGTCGAGGATGGACTTTTGGCTGTTGCAATCGCCTAAGGCGCGGTTAGCTTCATCCAGTTTGGTCTTGAGCGTTTCATTGGAAGCCTGCAACGCGACATGCTTCTTCTTCGATACGCACGAGCCCAGCAGTACGATGACGCCGAGCGAAAGAAGTAGGGTCCTTTTCATGGTCTGGTCTTCGGTGGGCCGAAGGTAAACCTACTTCCCGTGTTCTCCGGCCCGGCGTGCTCGGCGATCCTTCCAGCGCTCCCGGATGTTGAAAGCCGCGGCCAGCGCCACCATCATCAAGACCGGCTCAGCCAGTAGCCTATGCCGCGTTTCGAAGTAGAAGCTGCATTGCACCAGCGAAAGTGCCAACACGGCAAGCAGCGGCCCTGCGATCGCGCGATCCCGGTACATCACCCCCACCGCGATCAAGAGCAGTGTGGTTGACGCCACCACTTTGTACAGCGACATCGCCAAATTGGATGTGGTCGATCCATGATCGAGGCCTAAGTGCGATCGGAAAAGCCAGAAGTTCTTCAATTTGGTGAGGAACATCCTCCACCAGAGACCTGGGCTCGCGTCCAGCTCAGCGTGCCATTTCGAGCGGAAGAACGCCGATCGTTCTGCAGGATCCATCTCGAACAACCCGAACTGTTCAGGTTCCGACAGCAGGTGCGCATAGCTACGACCATCCGCCATGTGGCCCGACCCTTCCGTCTCTTCCTGCAGGCCCATCCAGATCATCTGGTCGGTAACGGAAGTCAATTGATAACGTCCGCTCACCTGTTCATTCCGGACCAGCCATAGCGACAATGGGCCGAACAACAAGACCACGAGACCGCACTTGAGCGGAAGCGATCGGCCATTCACCATGAAGCGGAAATGAGCGATCAGGAACGGCAGCATGAAGACGCCAAGGGTCGGTCGGTTCAGGAGGGCTAGTCCTCCCAGCGTGAAAAGGGCCAGTACGGAACCCTTACGCTCCGGCGTTGCCCGCACCGCCAAATGAAGCAGTCCAGTGGCCAATAAGGTATCCCAAGCGAAAGGGTGGATCATTCGAACCTGGTAGTAGGCCAGGAACGGGCTCAGTGCCGTCACTAGGGCGCTGCCGAGGGCTACAAGTTGGGCGTAACCACGGCCATCTAAAAGGCTCAAGGCTGTCCGATGGATGATCCATGCCGTAACTGTGCCACAAGCCACCTGGAACACCTGCACTGCCCAGGGATCGAGCCCAACAGCGTAGATCGCAGCCACCACGGCCGTATATACCGGGAACTGGAAAGTAGGATCCCAGGATCCGAAATAGTGGTACCTGAAATGCCCAGAAGCCAGCCACTCCAGCGCCATGGTGTGGGCCTCGAAGGCTCTGTCCACCCGTAGCAGCAGCAGTTTGAAGAGAGCCGAGCCGAACAGCACCACGGCCAACCACGGAACCCCACGGAATGACTTCGTCGGCACGTTCCGATGAGCGTTAAGCATGCCCGCCAAAAGTAGGCGCTCGCTTAAGGCCATAGGATCACAGCTCGGTTAGCTTCGCGGCATGGAAGACCATGCTCCAGCTTTTGAGGCCAATCGCTTGGCGTGGAATGAGCGCGCGAAGCTGCACGTTGGGTCGAAGTTCTACGATGTGGAGGGCTTTATGCGGGGGAAGAATACGCTTACAGCGGTCGAACTCGAGTTGTTGGGTCGTGTCGAGGACACCGATGTGCTCCACCTCCAATGTCACTTCGGCATGGATACGCTTTCGCTCGTTCGATCGGGTGCCCGCGCAACCGGCCTTGACCTATCTGATGAGTCCATACGACAAGCTGTGGCCTTGAGCGAACGTTCTGGACTGCATGCAGAATGGGTGGTCAGTAACGTGCTCGATCCTCGACCCGATCTGGATGGCCGGTTCGATACGGTCTTCACGAGCTTCGGCACCATCGGTTGGTTGCCAGATGTCAAGACCTGGGCCACCAACATCGAACGGTACCTGAGACCGGGAGGGCGCTTGGTCTTCGTCGAATTCCATCCAGTGGTTTGGATGTTCGACAACGACTTCGAACGGGTCAGCTACTCCTACTTCAATCGTGAACCTATCGTTGAGGAGGAGATCGGGTCCTACGCTGACCGGAATTCCCAGTCCAAGTTGATGTCACACACTTGGAACCACAGTCTGCAGGACGTACTCTCGGCCATACTAAATGCGGGACTTCGCGTCGAACGCTTTGTGGAGTTGGACGGTTCGCCACACAACGCTTTCCAGCGCACGGTAAGGGGTTCGGATGGACTTTTCAGGATAGAAGGAATGGAAGGGAAACTCCCCATGGTCTATGGCCTAACGGCGGTGAAGGAAGCTTGAGCCCATTCACACCGCACTGTTCAACAAGTACGGTGCATGTCCGCAAAGACACTCTCCCGGTAGTGGTTCTTTGTACACATGGCCCTCAGTCGTTTTTGGACCTTCATTCTACTCCTTAGCATCATCTACGTGCTAGTGATGCTCGGCACCGGGCGGCAATACAGCCTCGGTAGCTTGATCAACGGTAAACAGGGTGAGGCCCTCGTGATCGCGGAGTTCGACACCGTTGCTTTTTCAGGGACGGCAGTGCTTGACCGTGTGCGGACCTCCGGGACCGAGCAACACGGTGACACGCTGTACAGTTTGAGCAAGAGCGGCGCGCTGGTGAAGAGCGTGGGCACCCAACCCGCCGATGGCCTCTTCGCTACCTGCCGCAACACCATCACCGACCTGTGGCTTCCTCTGATCGGTTACCTCACCTTCTTCTGCGGTCTGCTGAACCTGCTGATCGACTCCAGGGCCATGGAGAAAGTGGCGCGTTTCCTCTCCCCTGTTTTCCATCGTGTGTTCCCCGAACTGCGCAAGGATCACCCCGCCTACGGGTTCATGACGCTCAACTTCGCGGCCAATTTCCTCGGCCTGGATAGTGCGGCCACACCGTTCGGGCTGAAGGCCATGGAGAGCATGCAGGAGGATAACCCCCAGAAGGATCGCGCCACCAACAGCCAGATCATGTTCCTCTGCCTGCACGCCGCAGGACTCACGCTGCTACCCACCAGCATCATCGGTTACCGCGCCGCGCAGGGTGCAGCCAATCCGGCCGACATCATGATCCCGTGCATCATCACGAGTTTCGTGGGCACGTTGGTGGCCTTGTTCTTGGTGGCCGCCAAGCAGCGCATCAACCTGTTCAACCTGCCGGTGATGCTCGCCGTGCTCGGTGTAAGCGTGCTCATTGGCGGTCTCATGGCCTACATCAGCGGATTGGCTGGGGTGGCCAAGTTCCACTTCACGGACAACCTCAGCAACGGCATGCTGCTCGTGATCATCGGCCTCATCGTGGGGTATGCCTTCCTGGTGGAACGCTACTTCACCGAGAAAGGCACCAACATGTTCGACAGCTTCGTCCATGGTGCCAAGGATGGGTTCACCACGGGGCTGCGCGTGTTGCCCTACATGCTGGCCATGCTCGCCGCGCTCAGCATCTTCCGCAATAGTGGGCTCATGGGCATCGTGATGGATGGGCTTTCCTGGGGACTAGCGTTCGTGGGTGTTGAAAAGGCCGTGATCGATGCCATTCCAGTGGCGTTGATGCGCCCCTTCAGTGCCGGCGGCTCGCGTGGATTCATGCTCGACGCCATGAAGACCTACGGCCCCGATAGTCTCACCGGGCAGCTCTCCTGCCTCTTCCAAGGCGCGGCCGAGACCACCTTCTATGTGGTGGCGCTCTACTTCGGTTCGGTGAACGTGAAAGACAGTCGCTACACGCTCGGCATCATGCTCCTGGCCGATCTGGCTTGCGTGATAACCGCCGTCCTGGTTTGCAAGCTCTATTTCTGAACGTGTCGGACACAGCGTTGGAAGAACGATCTTCGCGACCCTTAAGCCATGCCGAAACTCCCAACCACGCTCAAGATCAAGAAACTCCGTTCGCCCATACACGGCAACGGCGTTATCGCTATCGCGCCCATCCGCAAAGGTGAAGCCATCGTTGAATACAAAGGTCGCCTCATGACCCACGCGGCGGCTGATGAACTCTACCACGGCGATGTGACCTCCGGACACACCTTCCTCTTCACCCTCAACGACGAGTGGATCATCGATGCCAATGTGCGCGGCACCGTGGCCCGTTGGATCAATACCAGCTGCGAACCGAACGCCATCGCTTTCATCCATAGCGAGAAGAAGAAGAACCCCGACCCGAAGAAGGACCGCGTGATCATCGAAGCGCTGCGGGCCATCAAACCCGGTGAGGAGATCACCTACGATTACGGCTTCGAGTTCGAGGTTCCCTATACCGCTAAACTGCTCAAGACCTGGGCCTGCCGTTGCGGTGCCAAGAAATGCCGGGGCACCATGTTGGGTGGTAAGAAGTACAAGGCCTTCGTGAAGGCCAACCCGAATTGGAACAAGTGATGGCCTGATGGCGTGCTCGAGTGGCGCCGGTCTCCGGCTTTTGGGTGATCGGCACGTCGTTTGTCTACCAGGTCCCGAATTAGCTTTGCACCCATGAAAAGGACCCTGTTGCTCACCGTTTGTTCCGTGGTATTGGCGTTGGGCGTGCACGCTCAGGACGATGCGCGGAGCAAGGCGGTCTTGGATAAACTCATCACCAAAGCCAAAGCTTGGACCAGCTTCGAAGCCGATTTCTCCAGCCGCCTGCAGAACACCAAGGATAAACTGGATGTGAAGCAGGAAGGGAACATGAAGGTGAAAGGCAAAAAGTTCAGGCTTGTGTTGGACAAGAACACCATCATCAACGATGGAACCACCTTGTACACCTACAACAAGGACGCCAATGAGGTGAACCTGAGCGACCCCTCTGAAATGGACCAGGAGTTGGATCCGAGTACCCTCTTCACCCAATACGAGAAAGGCTTCAAGAGCACTTTCGTGGATGAGAAAGCGGACGCTGCTGGTGTGATGGTGCAGACCATTAAGCTCTTCCCGTTGGAGCCCACCAAAAAGGCCTTCCACACGGTCATCATCGCAGTGGACAAGGCGAAGGTCGAGCCCAAGAGCATCCAGGTGTTGTACAAGGATGGCAACCAGGTCACCTATACCCTGAAGAAGTTCTCAGCGAACCCCGAATTGGCCGATGGGCTCTTTGCGTTCGACAAGACGAAATTCCCGGGTGTGGAGGTGAACGACATGCGTTAGCCGCACCCCAGGAACGCTTGAAGGGCCACTGCAAAGTGGCCTTTCGCGTTTACCTTGTAGCCAATGATACACCTCGCTTTGGCCCTTACGGTCTTCTATTTGACCCATAGTCTGCTCGCTTGGACCGGCGTAAAGCGATGGGTCAATTCCATCGTGGGTTTGCATCGGTGGTACCGCCGAGTCTATACGATGATCTCGCTCTTGCTCTTCGCCTGGGTGTACTTCGCCTACACGCGTGCCGGTCGCTACGAAGCCTACTGGACGACCGGACCCGCGGTCAGTATCACCGGGTGGTCACTAATTCTGCTTGGCGCCTATCTGGCAGCTGCGGCTGTACTTCGTTTCGGTGGGATGGCCTTTCTCGGCTTAACTCCCGAACTGCCGGGTACGCTCGTTCGTACTGGACTCCATGGGCGTGTGCGCCATCCGATCTATTCCGGAGTGCTCCTCTCGCTAGCGGGTTGGCTGTGCCTTTCCCCCAACTGGCCTACCGTGATTTCGATCCTGATCACGCTGTGCTATCTGCCGTTCGGGATCCACCTGGAAGAACTGAAGTTGATCGCAGTACATGGGGATGCCTACCGTCACTACCGCGGAGAGGTCCCTGCGCTCGTTCCACGGTGGCGCACCAAAGTGGGCTGATCACGCGTTACCCACTTCCACGCATCGCATTCACCGGTCATGCGGCTCATCATCTTTTGCATTTTCATGGCTACCTGCGCTATACCGGCAACGGCAGGACAGCGCGTGGTGCATGTGGTCGTAGCCCTTTGCGACAATGAATTCCAAGGGATCGTGAAGGTGCCTGCCGGGATCGGGAACGGTCAGAAGCCATCCACGAACCTTTATTGGGGAGCAGGTTATGGGGTGAAGACCCATTTCAACCGTTCGGAGGAATGGGTGGCAATGAGCTGCTCGAAACCTACCATCCCCCATATCCTCGACCGCGCCATCTGGAAACACCGCGACAGCGCGGTCTACCTCGTTGCCGACGCCTACGATGGGCGCAACATCCGCGAAGCCACGGATGACCTGCTGCGTTTCGCAAGTGGAGCTGCTCCTGAGCGGATCGTGGTCGGAGGAACGGAGATCATGGCCGGCGGCGGTGCCCAACTCATCGCTTACGTGGGGCACGATGGCTTGATGGACTTCGCCATGGAAAAGGTCTTCGAACCGATGGGCACGACCACCCGAGAAACCATCATCCTGGCGTGTATCAGCAAGCGTTTTTATGCTCCCCATCTTCGCCACACAGGTGCCCAACCCCTGCTCTGGACCACGGGGCTTATGGCGCCCGAAGCGTACACCTTGAAAGCCGCGCTCAACGGCTGGGTGCGGCGCGAGACACAAGAGGCCATCCGCGAACGGGCCGCGCAGGCCTACCACAAGTACCAGAAGTGCGGCATCACTGGCGCACGCCGGCTTTTTGCGACCGGTTGGTGACCGAACACACCGTGCACCTATGCCCGATAGGCGACCTTCGGGGCCATGGAACAGACAACGACCCGGACGGTAAGCGCCGTACTTGACGGTGCGCCCTACGCCACAGAAGTGACCACCCGTGGCCTTCACTGGCTCGCCGATGAACCTGCCGATCATGGCGGCACGGACCAAGGGCCCCGACCGCACGAAATGCTCCTTGGGGCGCTGGCTTCGTGTACCGCGATCACCATGCGTATGTATGCCGACCGCAAACAATGGAACGTGGGGCGCATCGGGGTGCATGTCTCCATGGAGCGCACCCAGCGCGGAGCCGAGATCGAGACCCGCATCCACATGGATATCGACCTGGATCCCGCGTTACCGGAAGACCAGCGCCAACGACTGGCCCAGATCGCCCGCTCCTGCCCTGTTCACCGCACCTTGGAGAACCCGATACATTTGAGTTCGGGTCTGCTGGGTCCAAGTAACGCTGGTTGATCGATCTCTCTTTGCTACCTTTCCACAGGCATGAGCAAAGAACATACCTACACCAACGGAGAGGTCACTATCGTTTGGAAGGCCGATCTATGCATCCACAGTAAGAGGTGTTGGACCGGTCTCGGGGAGGTCTTCAAACCCGGCCAACGGCCATGGATCGATCCAACAGGGGCCTCCACCGAGCGCATCGTAGCGCAGGTGAGCGCCTGCCCGAGCGGTGCATTGTCCTGCCGCTCGAACAACGCTGAACCCGTTCCTGCGCAGGCCGGCACCGAGGTGGAAGTGACCGAGAATGGCCCATTGCTGGTGAAGGGTGGCTGCTTGGTGAAGCATCCCGATGGACGGACCGAGGTACGGGCGACCGTTTCGGCTTTTTGCCGCTGTGGTGCATCCGCCAACAAGCCCTATTGCGACGGCAGCCACCGGAAGTCGGGCTTCGTCGGTTGAATTCACGGTCCGTTCCTTCATCCCATCATACCGTTCCAGCGCAAAAGGCGTGCGCGGCGGCGCGCGAGGGGTTAACTTTGGACCGTTAAAGTCCTTGGATAGCCTCATGATCGTACAGGATCCACAGCACGTGCCCCTGAGCCCGGCCCAGAAAGCACGCCGGATCAACATGGACAGCGACCTGTATGGCACCTTCGCCGAGATCGGTGTAGGGCAGGAAACGGTACGACATTTCTTTCGCGCGGGCGGGGCTTCGCAGACCATCGCGAAGGCCATGAGCGCCTACGACAAGGATTTCAGCAACGCCATCTACGGCAAAGAACCGGGCAACCGCTTCGTATGCGAGAGCCGGTTGATGAATATGCTCCGGCATGAGTTCGGCCTGATCAACGAGCGTCTGAACCGCGCCGATCACCCGACGAAGAAGTTCTTCACCTTCGCCAACACCGTGGCGGGGAGCACCTTCGAGCGGCCGCACAGTGGACACGGCTGGATCGGCGTTCGTTTCCAAACCACTCCCGAGGGTCCCACGAACGATGTCATCATCCACGTGCGGTTGCACGACCCCGACATCAGTCTGCAACAAGAGAGCATCGGGGTGATGGGCGTGAACCTGCTTCATGGATGCCTCATGCATCATGGGGACCCGCATACCATCATGACCGCCCTTTACGACAACGTGAGCCGTCACGTGGTGGAGGTGGACATGATCCAGATGAACGGTCCTGCGTTCGCGAGCGTAGACAACCGTTTGCTGAGCCTGCAATTGGTGAAGCGTGGATACACGGATGCTGTACTCTTCGGCCCAGACGGCCAGAACCTGCAAGCCAGCGAAGCGCTGTACAAGAAGAACATCCTGGCCATACGCGGCAGTTTCCGTCCGGTGACCAAGGTGAACATCGACATGATCATGAACGGTTACAACATGTTCATCAAGGAACAGCGTGTGGACCGTCAGAACCTGCAGGTGCTCTTCGAGATCACGCTGAACAACCTGCGCGCCGATACCGGCGATGTGGATGAGAAGGACTTCATCGACCGGGCCGATATCCTTTGCTCGCTTGGCCAGACCGTGCTCATCAGCAACTACCAGGAGTACTACAAGCTCGTGGAGTACTTCAGCCGGTATACCAAAGCCCGCATGGGCGTGATCCTCGGTGTGAACAACCTGATCGAGGTGTTCGATGATAAGTACTACCGCCACCTCAACGGCGGTATGCTCGAAGCTTTCGGTATCCTATTCACGCGCGACCTGAAGATCTATGTGTATCCGAGCCGCGCTTCGGTGAACGACGAGATCATGACCACGGAGAACATGCCCGTGCATCCGCGTTTGAAGCCCTTGTACGACTACCTGCTCTTCAACAAGCGCATCGTGGACATCAACACGTTCGATCCCAACGTGCTCCACATCTTCAGCAAGGCCGTGCTCGACCTGATCCGCCAGGGGAAACCCGGGTGGGAGGATCTTGTTCCACCATACGTGGACAATATGATCAAGGATAATAAGCTGTTCGGGTACAAGCCCACGGGCAAGTCCGCCGATATGGCCCAGGCCTGATCCACCTGTTACCTCGTCTTCGGCTGTGCATTTCTTGGGCATGTCAGCCTATCTACTGCCAGCATTGATCGCTGCACTGATGATGCCTGCACCGGCATTCCGCCTCGCACCCGATCGGATCGCAACGCGTTTCGATGTGCCCGCTGGGTACACAAGGGTACACGCAACGCCCAATTCCTTCGCCGCCTGGCTGCGCAACCTGCCCCTTCTTCCTCCGGGAAGTCCTGTGGTGTTGCACCAAGGCGAGCGCAAAGCCCGACAGGACGTACACGCCGCCGTGCTTGATGTCAGCGTAGGTGTGAAGGACCTTCAACAATGTGCAGATGCGGTGATGCGGTTACGGGCCGAATACCTGTTCGCGCAAGGTCGGTTGAACGAGATCCAGTTCAACTTCACCAACGGGTTCAAAGCGGAATTCCGGCGGTGGAAGAACGGAGAGCGCATCAAGGTGGTCGGGAACCAGTGCTCCTGGTCCGCTTCCTCCCGGCCGGACAGTTCACATGCAACACTCCTCGCCTACTTGGACCGGGTGTTCACCTATGCGGGTACGTTGAGCCTGAGCAAGGAACTGCGCCCTGTTGAAGGGGCCGACATCGAGCCTGGAGATGTGTTCATCCAAGGAGGAAGCCCCGGTCATGCGGTGATCGTGGTGGATGTGGCCATGACCAAGGAAGGTCAGCGCGCATTCCTGCTAGCGCAGAGCTACATGCCCGCACAAAGCATCCACATCCTGAAGAACCTACACGAACCCGCCTTTGGAGCCTGGTTCTTGTACGTGGCTGCCGACGAACTCTACACGCCGGAATGGACCTTCGCTTGGAGTGACCGGAAGCGTTGGTAAGTCCTCACCAGTCGAGCGTGAATGGCTCCAACGCGAGTTCCTTCACCAGTTCTTGACGAATGTTCTCCCGCGTGATGCCCATGCCGGCCAGTGCGGTGAAGACTTGCTCTTCTCCGGATGCTAGTATAGCGAAGAGGCCCTCTTTTCCTTGTGTGCGAAGAATGCGCTCACACAATGCTCCACCGATCGCATAGGCCAGGTTCGTATGCTCATTGATGTGGATCGGTTCATAGCTGGTGAGGACCTCTTCCAGGTCCGGTGTAGCACCCGAAGCGAGATAGGCCTTCAGGTTAGCCCGGTGCAAGGTGTAGGCCTGTTCTGAACTCCCTGCGAGCAGCGTGGCCAGACCTTCGTCCAACACCCATGGTCTTTCTTGGAATTTCTTCCCAGTGAAGAGATGTACCACTTCGTGGGTGTAGATCTCCTTGTTGTTCCCGGAGAAGACGAGGTTCGTACCCTCTGCCCTACCACCCGTCGGGTACACGTGCATCAGGGGATGCTGCTGATAGCCCCGGATGCGGAAGAGTTCCGTGGGATCCGTGCAGGAATAGAACGTGATGGGGAATGCCGGCATCTCGAAGAAACGGGCCAGGCGCTCCACGTCCTTCACCTGTTGTTGGGCTTGCTCCACCGAGAAGGTCCGCACCGGTGAAACGACATAGGTGATGGGTACCAGGTCGATCCGTCTCCAATCCCGGGTCTGGTGGTCCAAGGGGAAAGCGAGTCGCACACCAGCGTCCGTGCGTTGAGCTAGGAAATCAAAAACATATCGGACCCGTTGGGCGATACCCGCGCTATCCTCCTCGGCCCATCGGACGGTCAAGAGGCGTTCATCCGGTTTCCCGGTGTTGTGGATCGAGAGCAAGGTGGGCGGATAGCGAGGCTCACCCACACTGTCGAATTCGGCCGCGAACAGTTCGCCGTGGATGCCTCCAAAGCGCTCCAGATCCGAGATCGACCAGAAGTCATTGGCTCTGGACGTATCCAATTTGTGCTGGCAGAAACGTCGCAGGCAGGCGATCGCTTCCGCATTGAGCGCGTCGGTCGTGTCCACCGTGGGCCAGATCCGCAGATCCCCGAATGAATACGTCCGCTGTCGCACATCGCCTGCGGGCAACGGATCCTCCACTGGTGCTTTTGTTGCGCATGAGCCGAGGGTCACCATGACCGCGAAGAGGTAGGTATGAGCCATCAACGGGCAAGCTACTTCATGACCAGCACGCGCGAAGGTCAGGATCGTTAAAGGTTGTTCGGTCCATCGGCACGCGCGTCGTTGGCGGTGATGGCGCGAGGACGACCATTTCCCGGTCCGTGGAAAGGAGTTGTCCTGATGATCCTTAGTTTGCTCCCGATCCTTCTCGTCGATGTCCACTGAGCGAACCGTGCGGACGATCCTTTGTGTACTTGTCCTGATGGTGCACACCCTGACTGCCGGTCAAGACCCTTTCCATCGCTCTTTCACCATGGAGGATGGCTTGCCCAGCAACAAGGTCTACCGTGCCATTCAGGATCACGAAGGGTTCATGTGGTTCGCCACGGACAACGGGGTGGCCCGTTTCGATGGTCTGGAATTCACCGTTCTGGGTCTTGAGGATGGCCTCGCAGACACCGAGGTCATCATGATCCAGGAAGACCATGAGCACCGAATCTGGTTCATGGGACTCAACGGCAAATTGGCCTATTGGAAGGACGGCCAGGTTCACAATGAGCGCAACGACCCGCGGCTGAAAGGAGTGTATGCCACGGCTGGGTGGAGTACCATGGCTGTTGACAAGGAGGGCGCCATCTGGTTCGGGGCCTTGAGCGGTGAACTGGTGCGCTTGGACATGGCACGAGGAACGCATCGCTATGTCGGCAACTCTGTCCTTAAGCGGAACATCTGCCAGGACTCCCACGGAGCCATCATTTCCATAAGTGGAGGAAATTTCCAGCATCTGATCGGCGACAGCGCAGTCCTGATCCAGCAAGTCGTGACCACGTTGCATTCCACACATGTTTATCCAAGCGATGAACCCGGAAAGGATCCCTTGGTCATGATCGACGGTCGCCTCCATGAGGTCTCAGCATCCGAAGTCAAACCACTATTTAAGGGACCTGTTCTTGATCTCCTAGTTCACAGGAGTGTATTGCGCACATCCAGTGGCTCCCTCTGGCTTCATCGGCACGACCGAGGGGTGGACCGAGTAGAAGCTACTGCTGTCGGGTACGGCCCGATCAAGCACTTCTTCAAGGATAGAACCATCACCATGGTCTTCACGGATCGATCAGGGGATCATTGGTTCTGCACAGCATCCCGCGGAGTGGTGCTAATGACCAATGAGCAGCTTACAAGCACACGATGGGTGAGCGGAAAGGACATATCTGATGGCGTGATGACCGCCATAGGAAAGGGGGCAGATCGTGTTTGGATCGGCACAGATCAAGGTAGAGTACTCATGTACAAGAACGACTCTTTGCTTGCAGTCAAGATGGGTCAACAGAAAGTACTCTCCGGACGTGTGTTGAGGATACTCTCAGAAGAAGATGGAAGCACATGGTTCGGAACGGACTACTCCCTATTCTATTGGGAACCCGATAGCCCCAAGCGAGTTGATTACGTGCTAGGCTTCTTCAACGCTGCTTAGGCCGACGATATGACCGCTGTCAAAGCGCTGATGATGACCAGTAAAGGCAACTTAGTGACCGGTGGAATTGGCGTTCATCGTGTTGAAACCAAGAATGGGATCATTGCCCGCCATTCATGGCTCGATGACTCCTATCTGCGGTTCAGGATACGAAGTCTTTGCGAAGATCCAAGCGGTGTGCTCTGGGCGGGTGTGCAAAATGGTTTGCTCGAATTACATGAAGACCGAGCCATTGTTCATACGATACCAGACAGCGTCATGTCATCTGAGGTCATCGATCTTGCCAGTATCGGTCAGGACACCTTATTGCTAGCTACGAATGGGAATGGACTGATCCTTTGGACTTCAGGCCACACTTTCAAAAAGATCGGTCTTGCGGATGGCCTCCCAAGCTTGAATATCAGGCATATGCGCATGTATGGGGATACCGTCTGGTGCGCGACAACCACCGGAGTGGTTGCGCTTGTCTTGAAGGACTATAGCGTGGTCGACTCTTGGCGCTGGTCAACGGAGCAAGGCACTCCAACGAACGACATCTTTGATCTCATAGTGGCGGACGGCAGACTCTTCATGGTGAGTGACAGAGGTCTGGGGGTAAGTGGTCTTCAGCCAGAGAAAGCCACCACCAACCTTGGACCCTTGTACATGGCGCGCGTCCAGATCAACGATTCCATCATTCCGTTCCCGAAGGAGGATCGATGGCGATGCCATCGTGGCGACCGATTCCAGCTGGTGGTCCATGCGTTGGAATTCGTGCATGCTCCTTTCGTGGAGTACGCTTATGCTTTGGGGCCTTCTGGGATCTGGCGGACCTGCGAGAATGGTCACGTGATCCTGGATGGTTTGGATGATGGTGTCCATTCCATTTCGGTGCGCGCCAGGTTACCGGGGGGGCCATGGAGCGATCCGCTGACCACGCGGGTGGAAGTGCCCCCCCCCTGGTGGGCACGTCCTGGGGTGATCTTCGGAGGTAGCCTATTGGCCGTCATCGGACTTGTTCTTTTCTTGCGTCAATACGAACGTGCTCGCTACAAGAAGAGGTTAGCAGCGGTCCATGAAGAAATGGCGTTGAATGAAGAACGTCGCCGCATCGCTGCCGATGTACATGATGACCTGGGCGCCGACCTGAGCAAGTTGCTCTTACAAGTGAGGCGGGTCGGCACCACTCCGGACGACCATGAACTTCGCGTCAGTGAAGGTGTTATGGCCGCGATCAACAAGATCGACGAGATCATCTGGTCGCTCGATCCCAAGCGGGATTCGCTCGAGGGCACGCTGAACTTCATCGAACGGTATGCCATGGAGCTGTGTGAAGTGAACGGCTTGGCGTTCCGGACCACCGCTCAACTACCCGATGGGGAGATAGCACTCACGGCTTTTGAGCGGCGAGAAGTGTTCCTCATCGCGAAGGAAGCGATCCGCAACGTGGCGAAGCATGCAGCGGCGACCACCCTGAGTCTGCATGCGGCACTGGAGGGGGAGGTCGTGGTCATCTCCATCTCTGACGACGGTATCGGTATGGATCCGGATCATAAGTCGGGTGGCAGGAACGGATCGAGCAACATGCGCGAACGGGCTTCACGGCTCGGCGGGGTGCTTTTCGTGCGATCGATGGATCCAAAAGGCACACGTGTCGAACTTCATTTCCCACCCAAGAATCACCCGAATGGATGATGCGCAGGTTGGTCGACGACCCCATCTTTAGGGCATGACGCCTTGGGAGAAGACGCATACGTTGGTGGATGTGGTGGTCGTGGAGGACCACGTGGAGTTCCGTGAAAGCCTCCGGTTCATCCTGGCGAACACCGGCCATATCCGTTGTCAGGCCTACGCCACCGCCGAGGAAGCACTCGGTCCCATCCTCATCGATCGGCCGGATGTCATCATCATGGACATCCGGTTGCCCGGCATGGACGGTATCGAGTTCACCAAACTCCTGATGGAAAGGATCCCCGATGTCCTCGTGCTCATGTGCACCGTTCAAGAGGATGATGAGTTGATCTTCCAGGCCTTGCGCGCTGGAGCGAAGGGCTATCTGCTTAAGCGATCGAACGTTGAGGATCTCGTGGAGGCCATCAGGCAGGTGCTTGCCGGCGGATCGCCGATGAGCCCGGCCATCGCTCGCCGGGTCGTCAATAGCTTCAGACCCGAGCGTACCAAGGACCTTAATGCCCTTACCGAACGTGAGCAGAACGTGCTCGATCTAATGAGCACGGGCATGACCGCTCGGGAGATCGGAGAGCGCCTCTTCGTGAGCGTGAACACCGTGCGCACCCACATCCGGCATATCTACGAGAAGCTTCATGTGCAAAGCCGTGTGCAGGCTGCACGGAAGGCCGGGAAGAGCTGAGATCCACTCCACCCTGCAGAATCATCCGATCGCATGATTCCATCACGTTCGGCTTGATGTGCCTTTGCATCGTGTCATCCATATGACATCGGGGTCGCCGAAAACCGTGCAGAGTAGGCTTGTATCATAGAACGATCAACATGAGAACGAGAACAATGGCTCCCATGCTGGCAGGAGCGCTTATCGCCATGACAAGCTTACTCGCATGCCAAAAGGACGAGATAGCACCGCTGGACACAGCTCCGGTAGAGGAGGAAGTCAATCCGAAGAATCTGGGCTTCATGTACCGTGGTAGTATGACGGGAAGTGCCCCTTGGGGTTCGATCAGCAAACAAGAATGGAACATGAGCGGAGACTGTGTGATCGGACAGAACTTCTCGAACAGTAATCCGGTCATTGCCGCAGATGCGAATGTGACGACCGGTCCACCTTCATTCGTGCGCGGGACTAGCGCAGGGATGCTTGGTTTTCGCTATTTCCAACGCGGTAATGAGATCGGAACCCCAGGATCTTGGGGCCCCTGGTACATCCTGACTCCGAATTTCGGCCCCCCACTTTCCATCCGAAAGCGTCTGTTGATGCGGATCAAGCATGTTCCTCTGGTCGGCGGGTTCACCTATAACATGGGCATCACTTACAACGGGACCACCAACACGTGGAATTATGCAGCCGCCGCTGCCAGTGGAAAATTCGAGTTCCAGGAGATCACTCGATCCCTGCTCGAGGCTTGCCCGGTCCGGGATTGACCGAACGCTCACGAATGTGATGATCCTGTGGAGGGTCGAGGCTCAGCCTCGGCCCTCTTGCGTTGGTGACCTTGCGAATATTCCATGTCTCGAATGAAGGTCTGACCGTTGCATCGGGAACAGACCGATACCGATTACGACCAGTAGTGTCATTCTTCCCGGTCATATGCCTTGGTGTACGAGGATAGACCCGAGTTGGATGGGATGGTCAACATGAGTTGAACAAGGCCATTCTGAAGAACGGTAAGCCTGTATCACACCCTTGTGATAAATTACCGACCGTGCAAATGCTGATGAAGACTTGTTCGACCTTCCAAGGCCACAAAGGCGCCATTTACGCGCTTTGCCATGGGTCGGAGCCGGGCACGTTCCTGAGTGCCGGCGGTGATGGGATCGTGGTGCGCTGGCACATGGATGCTCCTGACGACGGATCCGGCCTCGTGAATGTAGGTGAGCCCGTCTTCAGCTTACAACTGATCGCGCGGCGTTCCCTTTTATTGATCGGAACAGGTTCCGGGCGCCTGGTGGTCGTGGACCTGAACACACGCCGAGAGATCCAGGTGTCAAGCACGCATACAAAGGGCATCTTCCGGATCACGGAGTTGGAGAACGATGTGCTGGCCTGCGCAGGTGGCGATGGCACCTTGAGCATCTGGCGCATCGCTGACGAATCTTTTTCCGTGTTGACCTTGGTGCGCCGCATTCCCTTGTGCGAGGAGAAACTGCGCGATATCGTTCTCTCCGCAGACCGCCAGCGGATGATCGTGGCCTGCGGCGACGGTTCGTTACGCGAATTGGACTTTCCCCAGTTGAACGAACGACAGCGCTTCGATGGTCATGCGAAAGGAGCCAACTGCGCGGTCTTCCACCCGGCCAAGCCGGTCTTGGTGAGCGGCGGAAAGGATGGCCAGGTGAAGATCTGGCACGCCGATGGGCGACTTGCCCTAGAATGGCCAGCGCACAAAGGCTCCGTTTATGCCACATCGTTCGATCCTTCTGGTCGCTATCTGGTCACCGCTGGTCGCGATGCCTTGTTGAAGATCTGGGACGCCAACACCTTGGATGCCGTGACGCGTTCCACACGGGAGAAGAACGCCCACACCCATTCGATCAATGCCTTGCTTTGGGTAGGCGATGTGCTGCTGACAGCTAGTGATGACCGGCGTGTGAAGGGTTGGAGGCTCCCCGCTTGATCCGGATCAGCCCCAATTCTTCACGTACCAAGGCACGGCCTTGCGCAAGCCGGCCTTCAGGTCGATCGATGGCGCATAGCCCAGCAGTACCTTGGCCTTGCTGATGTCGGCAAGCGAATCGCGGATGTCGCCGGCACGTTCCTCGATGAACTTCAGGCCCACCTGGGCAATGGAAGGATCCTCTGCTGCCAGCTCGTTCTGCAAGGTTTCAACCAGTTCCACCAACGTGGTACGCGCACCATAAGCCACGTTGAAGACCTCTCCCACGCACCGCGGGTCCTTCGCGTCCAAGGCTTGAACGATCACCTGCGCTACATTGCCCACATAGGTGAAATCACGTGACTGAAGGCCATCGCCGTGGATCTGGGGCGGCTGGTGCTTGAGGAAGTTGCGGATGAACTTCGGGATGGCTGCCGCATATGGGCCTTCGGGGTCCTGCCGTTCGCCGAACACATTGAAGAAGCGTAACCCGATGGTATCGAAACCGTGCAGTCTCGTGTAGAGTTGCGCGTACACTTCGTTGGTCACTTTCGTCACGGCATACGGCGAAAGCGGAAGACCGATGTTCGACTCGCGTTTGGGGAGTTCCTTGGAATCTCCATAGACACTTGAGCTGGATGCGTAAACGAAGCGCTTCACCCCCTCGAACCGCGCCGCTTCGAGCATGTGCAGGAAGCCGGTGAGGTTGGTGGCGTGCGTGGCCAAGGGGTCCTTGATGGACCGCGGCACCGAACCCAAGGCAGCTAGGTGAATGACGCCTTCCACCCCATCAACCGCTTTGGCACAATCAGCAGCATTGCGGATGTCGCCCTCCATGAATTCGAACTCTGGAAGACCTTCCAAATGAGCGATGTTGTCCTGCTTGCTCGTGGCCAGGTTGTCCATGCACCGCACGGTATGCCCGGCTGCCAGCAACGCATCGCAGGCGTGGCTGCCGATGAAACCCGCACCACCGGTTACCAAGATGTGGCGAGGTTGTTTGGAGTTCATGGTCAAGGTCGCGCGCTGCGCCAGTTCCGGCGCCGTGTCAAAAGTAGCGGAGTAGGCCGAAGATGTTCCCGTCCATCCAGAAGGATCTCCATGATCAGCCCTTGATGGCGGCCCCGTACCAGATGGTGCGCTGTCTTCGGGGGATCAGCGGCCTGACCATTGCATCGAAGCGCGCCAGCACATCGCGCTGCCCTTCGGTGCGCCCGAGGTTGGCGATGAAGCCCCTAGTGCCTTCCTCCAAGCGTATGAACGGGGCGAAGAGGTCGCGGTCGTTCACCGGATCCAGGTAGCGCCAATAGCTGCTCCAACTCACGAACCGGCGGCGTAACAAGCCGTGCAGGGGGCTTCCATGAAGGTTTTCGGCGAAGAGGAGGACTCCCCCTGGTTTCAGGACACGGTGCATCTCGCGGATCGCTTGCCGCTGGAGGTCTTTCGCGCCCAGTGCACCGATCACACTCTTGAAGATGACCACATCATACGAGGCTTCAGCGAATGGAAGCGCGGTAGCGTCCGCTTGTTGGTAACGAATGCGGTCGGCGACACCGTAACGATCGTGCAGCATCCGCGTCTCCGCCGGTAAGGCGCGAAGATCCGTACAGGTAACGTCAAGACCTTCACCCGCCAGCCACAGGCTGAGCCCCCCGCCGCGTTCGCCGATGGCGAGACACTTGGAGGGACGCTGCTCCGGGAGGTGCTTCCGCCAGAGTGGCAGGGCGCTTGACCAGCTGCGCACCTCCCATTGGAAGATGTCCTTCAGTGGGATGGCGGTGTCCATGGTGCAAAGAAAAGAGGCGACACACTGGTGTCGCCTCTTTGGTCGTCCTTCTAGAAAGGTGATATGGTACTGCTTCGCCGTATCACTTGGCCACGGCCACAGAGCGCTTCTCGCGGATCACGGTGATCTTCACCTGCCCGGGATAGGTCATCTCGTTCATGATCCGGTCTGCGATGCTCAAGCTCATCTCGTCGCTCTGGGCGTCGGTGATGCGTTCGCTCTCCACCATCACGCGCAATTCGCGCCCCGCTTGTATCGCGAAGGCCTTGGTGACCCCATTGTAGCTCATGGCCAGGCTTTCCAGGTCCTTCAGACGCTGGATGTAGGCCTCCGTCGCTTCACGACGCGCTCCTGGACGGGCACCACTGATGGCGTCGCAAGCCTGAACGATCGGTGACAGCAAGGTGATCATCTCGATCTCGTCGTGGTGGGCACCGATCGCGTTGCACACATCAGGTTTCTCGCCATACTTCTCGGCCAGCTTCATGCCCAACAGCGCGTGCGGCAATTCTGGTTCTTCATCGGGCACCTTGCCGATATCGTGCAACAGACCGGCGCGTTTGGCGGTTTTGGGGTTCAAGCCCAATTCGGCGGCCATGATGGCGCTCAGGTTGGCCACCTCGCGGCTGTGCTGCAAGAGGTTCTGTCCGTACGAGCTGCGGTACTTCATGCGGCCCACCATGCGGATGAGCTCTCCGTGCAAGCCGTGGATGCCCAGGTCGATGCACGTGCGTTTGCCCGTTTCTATTATCTCCTCCTCCAGGTGCTTCTTGGTCTTGGCCACGATCTCTTCGATGCGCGCGGGGTGGATCCGACCGTCCTTCACCAATTGGTGCAGGGCCAGGCGGGCCACTTCGCGACGAACCGCATCGAAACAGCTGAGGATGATGGCCCCTGGGGTGTCGTCCACGATGATCTCCACGCCGGTCATCTCCTCCAAGGTGCGGATGTTCCGGCCTTCGCGTCCGATGATGCGACCCTTCACGTCGTCGTTCTCGATGTGGAACACGCTCACGCTGTTCTCCACCGCGTGTTCCGTGGCCACCCGTTGGATGGTCTGGATCACAATGCGCTTGGCTTCCTTGTTCGCGGTGAGCTTGGCATCCTCGGTGATGTCCTTGATGGTGGCCATAGCTGCCGTGCGGGCCTCGTCCTTCAAGCTCTCTACGAGGTGCTTCTTGGCATCTTCGGCGTTCATGCCACTGATGTTCTCGAGCATTTGCACCTGTTTGGCGTGCATCTTCTCGGTCTCCTCCCGGCGGCGCTCCAAGCCGGTGAGCTTCTGCTGAAGCTCTTCCTTCAGTTTGTCCACCTGCTTGTCCTTGTTGGCCAGGTCCTGCTGCTGGCGACTCAGCTGCTGTTCGCGCTGCTTTGCCTTCTCCTGGGCCTGGCTCACGGTGCGTTCACGCTCGCGCACTTCCTTCTCATGCTCTTCCTTCAGTTGAAGGAATTTCTCCTTCGCCTGGATGATCTTCTCCTTCTTCAAGGCTTCGGCCTGCACTTCGGCCTCCTTGATGATGCCCACGCTGCGCTTCTTCATCGCCGCGTTCAGTACCATGTAAACGATCGCGCCTCCGGCCACCAAGCCAGCGAGGATCCCGATCAAAACGCTCATCATGTCCATTGTTCCACGTATGTTAAGTGGACCATGTCGGCGCCTACGTCAGGGCCCGTTCCGGGGCGAGGGCAACGGTCAAACGTGAAGATCGGCGAGCATGCGTTCGATGGCCCCCAAGGTGGCATCGACTTCGGCTTCCTGTCGTGTGGTGGTGCTGTTCAATGCACGCACGGTGACTTCCAGGGCTGCCATCGCTAGTAGGTCCTGCTTGTCGGTCAACGGATAGTTGGCCTTCAAACGGGCTATGCTCTCATTGATCTCCTCCACAGCGCCACGCACGTTCGCTTCTTCCGATGCTTGTATCGTAAGCGGATATGCGCGTCCCGCGAGTTCGACTCTGATCGATCGTTCTTCCATGGGTGCGTTCTACCAGGCTAAGCTTTCAACAAGGCCAAGCATTGGTCTATCTCGTTCACCAATTCGTCGATCCGTTCCTTCGTTCCCGGATCGGTCGTTCCGCCACCAGCGGACCGCCCTTTCCGTAGGACCTCGTTCTCCCGTTCCAGCTCGGTCACGCGAGCGCGCAATACATCCACCTTCCGGTGTTGGTCGCGCACATCCGCTTCCAGGTCGGCCGCCTTGGTACGCAACGCTTGGTGCTCCCGTGCCAAACGGGATACCTGCTCGTGTACTGCCTTCAATCGGTCGGTCAGCGTGTTCATCGTGCCGGACAAGAGTCCTAACATGGTCCGAGGTCAAAGATAGGATCACCGCCTTCTTGAGCACGCCTTTTGTTTGAACGCCAAGGTGTTCATCAGGCAGTGGCCGGGCCCGGGACACGCTGGGATCACCGGCCTAGCTTGCACCCTCCAAGCCCCAACACCTCTCCCTACGTCCGAATGGCCCTTGTCGACCACCTCTCGCTTAAGTCTCTCAACACGCTGGCAATTAGTCTTTTATGCGCGGTTCAAGCGACTGGCCAACAAGCGCCTGTCCGGTTCATCCCGCCCATGGACCATGCCATCGAGCTCAGCGGGAACTTCATGGAACCCCGGGGGGACCACTTCCACTCCGGTCTGGACATCCGTACTCAGGGCAAGGAAGGGCTGCCCGTGAAAGCGGTGGCCGACGGATGGATCAGCCGGATCAAGATAAGCCCGTGGGGTTATGGCAAGGCTGTTTACATCGACCATCCCGATGGCCATACCTCGGTTTATGGGCATTTGCAAACCTTGAAGGGCCCTGTGGCCAAAGCCTGCCTGGATGCCCAGTACCGCCAAAAGGACTTCAGCATCGACTTCACGCCGGAGAAAGGAGCCGTACCCGTGAAACAGGGTGAAGTGATCGCGCTAAGTGGGAACACTGGCGGTAGCGGAGGCCCCCACCTCCATTTCGAATTGAGGCGCACGGATGATCAGCATGCCTTGGATCCGGAAGCGCTCGGCATCGAGGTGCCCGATAGGATCAAGCCTGAAATGATCGGGGTGCGGCTGTACCCGCTCAACGATAGTTCACTCGTGGGCCCCTACCCGCCCAAGGCCAAAGGTTTCGCTACCGAAGGCGCTGATGGTCGTTACACGTTGAAAGGCGGTTCCGTTCCCAACGCCTATGGCACCTTCGGCCTCGCCCTCCACACGATCGATCGGTACGATGGCCTTGCGGCGAAATGTGGGGTGCGCAGGATCGAGCTTTTCGTGGACAGCGTACCCACCTTCAGCATCGTGTTCGACGAGATCGACTTCAACACCACGCGCTATTGCAACGCCCACATGGACTACGCCTTGTTCAAAGGCAGCAAGATGGAATACCACCGGTGCTACAAGCAGGCCAATGACAAGCTCCGGATCTATGGCAAGGAGGAAGCCCAGGGCCGCATCGCTATTGCCCCTGGCCAACAACGGCACATCCGCTTCAAGGCTACGGACGCCAACGGCAATACGAGTGAACTCAGCTTCGTGGTGAAAGGCGCCAGTGCTGCGGAGGCTCGCGCATGGACGCCAACGCCAGAGCCTGTGGGCAGCCTTTTCCGCTACGATACCGAGAACGTGCTGAAAGAAGCCGGCGTTACCCTGACCCTGCCAGCTTTGGCCTTGTACGATGACACCTATGTCCGTTATGAACGCAAACAAGCTCCTACGCGCGCGCTTTCACCAGTGCATGTGTTGCACGAACCACTCACCCCACTGCAGACCGCTGGCAGCTTGCGGATCGAGGTTCCCGAGCTGCCGGAAGCCCTGCATAGCAAGGCCTTGGTGGTACGTATTGATGCCGAGGGGAAGACCAACGCCGTGGGGGGCAGCACGTATTCGAACGGAGCCGTTTCAGCCAACGTGCGCACCTTCGGTGGCTACACCGTGATGGTGGATACAGTGCCTCCGGTCATCACCAACGTGGATCTGAAACCGGACATGAAGGGGCGTTCCCGATTCACCTTCAAAGTGAGCGACAACCTGAGCAGCGTGGAGAAGTGGAGGGCGATGATGGACGGTACGTGGGTGTTGCTGGAGTACGAACCCAAGACCAAGTCGCTGATGCACACCTTCGACGAGCACTCCAACAACCCCGGGAACAAGAACTTCCTGCTGGAGGTTACCGACGAACGTGGGAATACGGCGCGGTATGAGCAGAAATTCGTCTATTGAACTGCTCGTTACGAACCCGATCCCTCGCATTGATGGAATACGCCAGCACCGATAGCTGCGTTATTCAACCATGCGGAAACGAACGCTCCTGTTCTTGAATCTGGCCTTGATCCTTGGCACACTCCTGGCCGTGGGGGCTCTGAGGCCTTTGCCTGTGCACCTAGCAAAGGATCGCACTTCCCTGCTACGCGAAGGAGATATCGTGTTCCAGCAGACCGGCGGTGAGCAAGGTCGTGCGGTGCAATTGGCCACCGGATCGCCCTGGACACATGTTGGCGTGCTCTTCAAGGAGCAGGATCGCTGGATGGTGTATGAAGCTGTTGGTCCGGTACTCTATACCCCGTTGGAGGAGTGGGCAGCCCATGGTGCCGATGGCCATTGGGTGGTGAAACGTTGGGTGGATGCCGAGAATCAAGAACCCAATACCTTGCGTTCGGCGCTGAAGAAGGCCGGGGCACGGTTCAATGGTCTCCCCTACGACCTTGAATTCCGATGGGGTGATGAGCGGATCTACTGCTCGGAGCTGGTCTGGAAGATGTACGCAGAAGGGGCCGGCGTACGCTTATGCGAGCCGAAGCCGATGCGCGACCATGCACTGGGTTCAGCCCCAGTGCAGCAGGTGATGCGTGAACGGTATGGAAGCACCCCGCCACTGGACGAACCGATGATCGCACCGGGGGCCTTGTTCGACTGTCCGTTATTGCGAACGGTGGCCGAGGACTAGGTGACCTTTTCCAAGCACCGTGGTTAACTTGCCGCCATGTTCCGTCCTGTGATCGGCGCCCTGGCCATGGTCCTACTGATACCCGCCTGCAAGAAGGAGGAGGTGAAGGAATACACTGTTTCGCTTAAGGCCACTTGCTTCGATTGCATCGTGCAGTATGCGTCCGGGCCAGACCGCGGTCGGTACGATACGCTATTCGGCTCAGTGAGCGGTTCGGACTCGTTGCGTACCACGCGGAGCTACAGCCTGACGATGCGTGAGGAAGAGGCCCTCTACTTCCGGGCTTGCCGCTTGAACCCGGATAGCGGACGTTCCGGGGCTATCGACCTATTGGCCGAGGGGGACATCCAAAGCGTAGTGGTGGTAGAACCTACAGAGGTGGATTGCGCGGTGATCAACCAAGCCGTTCAATTCCGCTGATCCTGCGCTTGCTGTTCGCGGATCGGCCCCGCGGGCTCATTCGTGGTCCCGCCCGTAGCCCTTCTTGTTCTGTTCGTAGAGCTCCTGCTCGGCTTTGAGCACGGCCTTCAGCGAGTCGCTCACCTCTTTCTGCTCGAACCGATCCAGGTCAGGCTGGCCTGCCACCACCCAGGCACTGTACCAGATGTTGCCCAAGGTGAGGATGGATGCGTTCATCCGTTGTTCCACCATACCGAGCATTTCCGCCTCATAGGCTGCGGTGAATTCGCGCGAGTACATGCGCATGGCGCCACGACCCCGATCCTCGAAGACGTACTTGCGGTCTTCCGGATAGCTCGCACTTAGCCTGCGCTCGATGCTTAACACGCTGTCCACGAGCATGTGGCTGGCGTACACCGCATCCCAGGCCATGTCGAGCACGCGATCCACATAGCTAGCCCGGCCCACGAGGTGGTCGTAGTTCTCGGCGCTGAGCTCGGGGATGCGGCTTTCCCAGAAAGCATGGATGCCATGCTGGTTGGTGAGCTGCCCGTTATAGTTCTCGGTCGTGTGCAACGGGACATGCGCATCGCCAATGTAGTGGCCGATCTCCGCGCTGTTCCTAAGAATGCGGTCCACATCGCCGCGTTGGAAAGCGCTCACCAACCGACCGAACATGACCTCGATGTGCCACGGCACGATGCCATACGCCTGCAAGGTGTCTTCGGAGAATTTGGCCACGGCATCGTTCCATTTACGGGGCATGGTCTCGAACGGGTCCACACCGCCATGTGCGTAGTGATCGATGTCGATGTAATGGCGCTGCGCCTCCCCTTCCACCGCATACCGTCGCTTATCGGGGTCCACAGCGTGATCGGTGATGAAGTCGATGTGGCGTTTGTAGAAACCGAACATCTCCGGCGGAAGCGTGAAGCAGGCTGTGCGGTTGATGCGCTTATGGCCATAGAACCCCCATGCGTAGGCCGATTCGACCGCGCGCGATGGCCAGAACACCGCCGCTGCTGCGCCAAGCACCACCGTAAGCAGGGCCACCTTGCGGATCATGGCTTCTTCGCGGTGTCCAAGAGCACCAGCTCACCATCGCGTAGCACCGGTATTTTGGTGCTTTGGTCCGGGGTGAGGCAGTACTTCACATCGGGCAACAACTGAAGCTGTTCGATGCGGCGGCGCCGAGGGGCGGCTTTCAGAATCCCCATGTAGTTGTCGCGCGCACTCATGTACATGTACTTGGCGGCGATGCTGCTATCCTCTTCCACCCCGAACTTGCCGCTCTCGAGCAACTTTTCCATGACGGCGCCTGCGAAGACGCTGTCCTCCAAATTGAATTTGTCCTTCCACCCGGAGCACAGCAGCAGGATGTTGTCATTCTGCTGCACGAGCCAATCGCTCAGCGCTGTGAGGTTGAGGAAGGAACCGATCACCAACATGCGGGCATCCTTGGCCAAGTTGATGGCCTTGGTGCCGTTCGTGGTGGTCATGACGATCGTCTGTCCACGCAGGTCCTGCCCCACGTAGGCCAGTGGAGAATTGCCATACTGGAACCCGTGAACGACTTCACCGTTGCGCTCAGCGGCGGCGATGTAGCCGGAGCGGCCGATGTATTGGGCCGCCTCTTCGATAGTGGCTACTGGGATTATCCGATCGATGCCGTTCTCGAACGCCGCAACCATGGCACTCGTGGCGCGCAATACGTCGATCACCACCACAATGCCCATATCCTGCGCGTACAACGGGTACTGCCCCGGCATGAAGCACACCTCCACACGGTACTTGTAATCGCTGTTGCGGATCTGTTCCATTCAGGGCTTGCTCAGGAAAGGTAGCTTTTTGACCACACCTTTCAAAGCCTTGCCGCGGATATCGATCCAAAGCGGGCTTCCTTCCTGGGCCATGGCGGTCGGTACATAGGCCATGCCGATGGGTTTCTGCAAAGTGGGGCTCATGGTTCCGCTGGTGACCTTGCCCACCACTTTACCCATTTCATCCAACACCGGGTGGTCGTGCCGGGGGATGCCACGCTCCACGAGCTCGAAGCCCACCAACTTGCGTGCGGTCCCCTGCTCCTTCTGCGCCTTCAGCAAGGGAGCGTCCACAAAGTCCTTGGTGAACTTGGTGATCCAGCCAAGGCCGGCTTCCAGTGGGGAGGTGGAGTCGTCGATGTCATTGCCGTATAGGCAGAAGCCCATTTCCAAGCGTAGTGTGTCGCGCGATGCGAGCCCTGCTGGTTTGATCCCGTGCGCTGCACCGGCCTCGAAGACGGTTCTCCAGGCTTTCTCCGCCAAGGGGTTGGGCATGTAGATCTCGTAACCACCGGCGCCCGTATAGCCCGTGGTGCTGATGAGCACCAGACCTACGCCCTTCATTTCCGCATACATGGCGGTGTAATAGGGCATTGCACCGATGTCCTCCTTGAACAACCCTTTCAAGGTGTCGGTGGCTTTCGGACCCTGCACAGCGAGGAGCGACATGTGATCACTGATGTCCTCAAGCTTGGCATCGAAGGTGTTGTGCTGCTGGATCCAGTCCCAGTCCTTCTTGATGTTGCTCGCGTTCACCACCAACACGTAATGGTGGTCGTCGCCATGTTCCATGCGGTAGACGAGAAGATCGTCCACGATGCCACCTTTCCCGTTGGGCATGCAACTGTACTGGACCTTGCCGGGTGTGAGTTTGCTGGCATCGTTGCTGGTGATCTTCTGGATGAGGTCCAGCGCCCCGGGCCCACGAACGAGGAATTCCCCCATGTGGCTCACGTCGAACACCCCCACCGCGTTCCGGACAACATGGTGCTCGTCGTTCACTCCGGTGTATTGCACGGGCATGAGGTAGCCTGCAAAAGGGACCATTTTGGCGCCTAACGCTTCGTGGATGTGCGCGAGCGCGGTCCGTTTCAATTCTGTGGTCGTATCCATCGGTTTCGTAGTCGTTCGTCAGCGCTTCGGCCGACCGTTGATCAGTTCGTTGAACAGGTCCAGGTACTTGTCGCGCCAGGCCTTCACGGAATAACGTTCCTCCACGGTACGCCGCGCCTCAGTACCCAACCGGGCGCGAAGGTCGGCACTCTCCACCAGATCACCCAAGGCCTGCAGCCATTCGACCTCCGACCCTCCGAGCATTCCGTTGATCCCCTCTTGGACGATCTCCTTGTTCACGCCCACGCGCCCGAGCACCACGGCTTTGCCCATGCCCATGTATTGCAGGCCTTTGAAGCCGCATTTCCCCCGGCTCCACTCGTCGTCCGGCAAGGGCATGATGCCGATATCGATACCCGCAAGGTCCTCGGCTTCGGAGGCGCTTTTCCAGCGGATGTTCTCCACGGGCAATCCGGGGGCGATCAGGTCGCGATCACTGATCACCCGGAAGATGATCCTATCTCCAAGGCGCTCGTACAGGCGTTGGAGCATGGGTAGGGCCGGTTTCAAGTGCCCCAAGCTGGTGTAGCTGCCGGTCCAGCCGATCACCACTTTGCCATCGGTCCGTTGCGCAACATTGGCAGGCCTGTACTGGTCGGTATCGATCACCGTGGGGATGACCTCCACCCGAGCGTTGTGCCCTTTCGCATAGTCGGCCAGGTAGTTGTTCCCGGCGATCACGAGATCCGCCAAGCCGATGAGTTTCGCGGTCTTTGCAGGGTCTTTGAGCCAACGGAGTTTGCGGTTGGCTTCGCTCACGTCCATATGCCAGATGGCATCGTCGAAGTCGAATATCACGGGCACCCCACTGGCGGCCAGGCGCTCTTCGAAGCGCGTGCTGCCTGTCATGAAGGCCTCGCGCTGTACGATGATGAGATCGAAATCGCGTGCCCGGCGGACCTGTTGCGCCCGACGGTTCCAACTCCGCAGGAAGATGCCGGCTTTCGCGGCCAAGCGCCCCGGGGTATAGAACGCCTCATCATCCTCGGCTCCGATCAACCAGGCGTATTCGTGGGTGAATCCCTTCTCCGCCCAGTAGCCGGCGAACTGCTCGAAGCGGTAGCGCTGGCTCGGGGAGCGGTCCGGACGATGGGCGGCGACGAAAAGTATCCTGGGCATGGCCAACGAGCACAAAGAAAGCCGGAGTATCCTTAGTCCACCTCTTCAGCCCCCATCGTCCGCGCTCCGGCTATCTTTCGCACCTCCGAATGGCCATCCAACGGTTCTTCCCGCGCTGGGGCATCCTCCTGATCGATGTGGTGCTTTGCCTCCTGGCCCTCACCGCGGCTTACCTGCTCCGGTTCAATTTCCGTGTACCCGCGCTGGAAGTGGACCTGTTGTTACCAGTGCTTCCCCTCTTCCTGGCTGTCCGTGTGACTTCTTTCCTGATCGCCGGCTTGCCACGGATGATGGTGCGCCACACGAACACCGACGATGCGCGGCGGATCTTCCTCACCGTTCTCGGTGGTACCCTCGCATTCCTGGTGATCGGTGCGGTGCGGTACTTCCTGTTCGATGGCTATTATTTCCTACCCACGTCCGTGATCGTGATCGACTTCATGGCCACAGTGATGCTCTTGATCGTGACGCGTATCGGATTCAAGCTGCTCCACCTTCGATCACGCGGCGCGGGAAAAGATGAGGTGAAGGTGGTCATCCATGGTGCCGGTGAAGCCGGACTGATCACCAAACGCACGTTGGAGCGTGAAGGCAGTCGTCGGTATCGCGTGGAAGCCTTCGTGGATGACGATGAACGGAAGGTGGGGAAACGCCTGGAAGGAAGCCTTGTGTACCACACCGATAAGTTGCCCGAACTGCTGGCTTCCGGCGCGATAAACGAGGTCATCATCGCCATTCAACGCCCCGACCCCGATAACCGCCGCAAGGTGGTGGACGCTGCGATGGCCGCCAAGGTGCGCGTACTGACCGTACCCCCGGTCGGAGAGTGGATCAACGGTCAGTTGAGCGCGGGCCAGATCAAGGATGTCCGCATCGAGGATCTGCTGGGTCGGGCGGTGATCGACCTGGACGATGCGCAGCTCCGTTCCCACTTCACCGGGAAACGGGTGCTGGTGACCGGCGCAGCAGGTTCCATCGGAAGTGAGTTGGTCCGCCAGCTCGCCCGGTTGGGTGTGGAGCGCCTTGTGCTCGTGGATATCGCCGAATCGGGCCTGTATGATGTGGAGACCGAACTCCGGGCCCAAGGCACGAACAACCTGCATGTGCGCATAGCCGATGTGCGCGATCGCGAAGCGATGGGTTCCGTCTTCAGCGCCCATCGTCCCCACGTGGTCTTCCACGCAGCGGCGTACAAACATGTACCCTTGATGGAAGCCCAGCCGCGCGAAGCGGTGCATACCAATGTGCAAGGTACCCGCGTGGTGGCCGAATTGGCGTGTGACCATGGTGTGGAGCAGTTCGTTCTGGTGAGCACCGATAAGGCCGTGAACCCGACGAGTGTGATGGGGGCCAGCAAGCGCGTGGCCGAAATGGTGGTCACCAGCGTGGGTGCGACGAGAACGCGATCACCGCGGTTCATCACCACCCGGTTCGGCAATGTGCTTGGCAGCAGTGGCTCCGTGATCCCTCTTTTCCGCAGGCAGATCGCCGTGGGAGGCCCGGTTACCGTGACACATCCTGAGGTGACCCGCTTCTTCATGACCATCCCCGAAGCGTGTCGCCTGGTCTTGGAAGCAGCGATCATGGGCAAAGGGGGCGAGATCTTCGTCTTCGATATGGGCCAGCCTGTGCGCATCGCCGATCTGGCGGAGAAGATGATCCGGTTGAGCGGCCTGGAACCTGGGGTGGATATCAAGGTGGCCTTTACCGGTCTGCGCCCGGGGGAGAAACTCTACGAAGAGCTGCTGGCGACGGCAGAGAACACGTTGCCTACCCATCATTCGCGTATCCTTATCGGCCAGGTGCGCGCAACTGACCCCGCAGTGGTGCTGGATCAAGTGGACCGCATGGCCGCCATGCAGGACGATGATGAACTCGTACGCGCCATGAAACAACTGGTGCCCGAGTACCGCAGCCACAATTCGGTGTACAGTAACTTCGACCCGCCCACGACAAAGGCCTGATGACACGGGAGTAGCAAGGGTAATACACATGACAAGGGACAAGAACCTGGAGATCGCCCGGTACCAGAAGGAGATCGCGGATTACATCGGCATCGGACCGGATAGCTTGGTCTTCAATTTCGATGAAAGCGGCGCCACCACGAAGCTTTTCGTGATCACCTTGAACGCCCGGCATAACCAGAGCTTCCTCTTCCACCAGACCACGGGCAGCGATAAGGTGGATGCCTTGCGCGCCATGCTGGATTATGTGCGGACGTACAAGGACCGGACCGGTAGCTATACCATTCAATGGAGCGCTCGTGGTGAAGGCAGCTTGCATACGTCCTACTTCCGGGCGAAGAACATCATGGAAGCTTTGGACAAGCTCTTCTATGACCGCGACCCGAACAGCATCACGGTGTTCAGTGTGATGCTGAACCCCATCTCGTGACCCGTCAGCGTGTTGTGGCCTGCCAATAGCGCTTATCTTTCAATAGTCCTTAGAGCTGATCAAGGAGGTCGGAGGTTGGCTCGGTCCAGATCTGAACTGCACGATATCACATGGATCAAGCTCTAGGCATGGTGCGCATACCTGTACAGATCCGCTTCGCCGACGTGGACATGGCCCGTCATGTGCACAATGCGGTCTACCTGCACTGGTTCGAAGCCGCTCGGATGGCCTTGCTGGAGCAGTTCATTCCGAAGGAACACGATTGGCGAACGGAAGGGTTGATCCTCGCTCGTAATGAGCTGGACTACCGCATGCCTGTTCATTTGACCGATCAGATCGAAGCCGAAGCCTGGTGTGGAACCATCGGGAACAAGAGCTTCGACCTGGTCTATGCCATCCATCGGGTCGGTGGCGAAAGACCGGGCATCTGTGCCGAGGGGCGCAGTGTGATGGTCTGTTTCGACTACGTCAGGAACACCTCCATACCGTTGCCTGGTGCATGGCGCGTGGCCTTGGAAGCACTCATCCGCGAATGAAAAGACCCCTCCTGTTCCTATCGTTCTCCCTTCTCCTCTCCTGTTCACCGCAGGATATGCAGAACGTGTTGAACTCGTTCCCCTCCACCACGCCGCTCTCCAACGATGAAGTGGTGTCCGGCTTAAAGGAAGCCCAGCGTTTGGGTGCGGAACGCAGTGTGGAGAAAGCCAGCGTGGCCGAAGGGTTCTGGAACGATGCGCGGATCAGGATACCCTTCCCCCAAGAGGCCATCAACGTGAAGAACACCTTGATGGATCTCGGGATCAAGAAACCCGTGGAGGACTTCGAGCGCACCCTGAACAAGGCAGCCGAGCAAGCCGCCAAGGAAGCAGTGCCCGTGTTCGTGGATGCCATCACCACCATGAGCATTCAGGACGGCTTCAACCTGCTGCGTGGCGGAGAGAACGCTGCCACCAGCTTCCTTCGTGAGAAGACCAGTGATGCCTTACGCGCCAAATTCGCACCGGTGGTGGCCAACGCGACCCGGCAGGTGGCCTTGACGAGCTATTGGACACCAGTCGCGAACGCCTACAATACCGCTTCCATCCTGACAGGTGGTAAAGCGGTGGATCCCGACCTGAACGCTTATGTGACAGCCAAGGCCATGGACGGCCTTTTCTTGTTGTTGGCCGAGGAAGAGAAAAGGATCCGACAAGACCCTGCCGCACGAGCCACGGCCTTGTTGCAAAAGGTCTTTTCTCAACAATAGGCCCGCAGCATCCGTTCGGATGCTCATAGCGCATTCTCTCCTTCCTTTGCACCATGCATCCCATCACACTTACTCCGCCCGGTACCATCATTCCGCCCAGCGAGTTGATCCTGAACCCCGATGGGTCGGTCTACCACATCGCTTTACGGCCAGAGCAGCTGGGTGATATCGTGTTGGTGGTGGGGGATCAAGGGCGTGTGGAACTGATCAGCCGCCACTTCAGCCGGATCGAGCACAAGGTGCAGAACCGCGAATTCGTGGGGCATACCGGTGAGTACAACGGTGTGCGCATCACCGCGCTAAGCACCGGTATCGGCACCGACAACATCGATATCGTGGTGAACGAGTTGGATGCCCTGGTGAACATCGATCTGGAGCAGCGCACACCCAAGGAGAAGACCCGTGCATTGAAGATCATCCGCCTGGGCACTTGCGGGGCTTTGCAAGAGGATATCCCCGTGGATACCCGCATCGTGAGCGCTTACGGCGTTGGGCTGGACAACGTGCTGCACTACTACGCCTACGAATACACCGACGCCGAGCTCCGCTTGCTGAACGCCCTGTTGCACCAAACGGAATGGCCGGACAACCTGCCGGTGCCCTACGTGGCGGCGGGTGACAAGGACCTCATCGCCCTGCTGGGTCAGGGCAACGTCACCGGTGTCACCTTCACCAGTGGCGGTTTCTACGCTCCGCAAGGAAGGCAGCTGCGCGGCATCCCCAGTGTGGACGGCTTGAACGAACGGTTCACGGCCTTCGAGCACGAAGGGTTGCGTGGCACCAATTTCGAAATGGAGACCAGCGCGCTCTATGGTTTAGGTGGATTGCTGGGGCATCGCTGTGCTACGGTCTGTACGGTAGTAGCCAACCGCCTGCGCAAGGAGTATAGCAAGGACCACCACGGCGCCATCGATCGGATGATCCAAGAGGTGCTGCAGCGGGTGACGACGGTGTAAGGTCGAGGCATGTCCTTCAACCCTGGTCGGTTGAAACAACGACCCGAAGGGGGCTCTGCCAACTTGAGCGGTCGGATACTTTCGTCGCGGTCCGCATTGGTGAACGCGGTACCACCTATGAGCGAAACCGAGATCCGTGCGCTGATCACCCTGATCGAAGACCCCGACGAAACGGTCTATCATCAGGTCCGCGATCGTATCGTTTCCCTCGGTGACCATGTGGTGCCTGTATTGGAGCGTGCGTGGGAGTACGACGACCTCGGGGATCTGTTCCGCAACCGGATCGAGGACATCCTGCAGACCATCCACCTTGGTGGTGTCACCGACCGGCTCAAAGCCTGGAAAGCCAACGGTGGTGAGGACTTGCTCGAAGGAGCACTCATCATCAGTCGGTACCGCTACCCGGATATGGATGAGCAAAAGGTGAAGGCCAGATTGGCTTCCATCCGGCAAGACATCTGGCTGGAGTTGAACGATCACCTCACCGCGTTCGAGAAGGTGCGCGTGTTCAACCATATCTTCTTCCAAGTACACGGCTTCAAAGGGAACAAGCGCAACTACCACGCCCCGCAGAACTCGTACATCAACGAAGTGCTCGATACCCGATCGGGCAATCCGCTATCGCTGGCCATCATCTACCAAGTGCTGGCGGAGGACTTGGGGCTGCCTATGCGGGGTGTGAACCTGCCCAACCATTTCGTGCTCGCCTACCTGGACGAGGATAGCATCGGTGGTGCCGACAGTGGGCAGCAAGGCGAAGAGAATGTGCTGTTCTACGTGAACGCCTTCAGCCAGGGCGATATCCTCGGGCGCAACGAGATCAATGAGTTCCTGGAGAAACTGAAGATCGAGCCGAGGCCCTCCTTCTACAGCCCATGTACGAACATGGACATCATCCGTCGGCAGTTGAACAATCTGGCCAACAGCTACGAGAAACTGGGCGATAGCGAGCGCAGTGGTGATCTGGAGCGCCTCCGAGATATCCTCGGAAGGAACGAGGACCTGGTTTGAGCGGCTGTTCTCGAAGGACTACGCACGCTTTCACCCCACCAAAAAGGTCGACCCCGGCACCAAGGCGGCGGCACCGGGGTCTTCGGAACACAGGACAAGGTCCTGGTCAGTGAACGTTAAGCGAGCGGAAATTCGATCGAAGTCTCCTCTTCTTGCTCGTCCTGCTGGGGTATCACCTGCTCGATCCGCACCGGCTCCGGTTCGGTCGGCACGCATTGCGCGAAAAGCTGTTCTTCATCGGTGAGGCAGAGGAGCAAAGTCAAGGTTTGGACTGGCCACATGGTGCGTTGGTTATATTAGTCTGTGCCGGTCAATACTGAGAAGGTGACGCAAGTTCGTGGACAAAGCCATCCTTTGTCAAGACGAATGCATCAAATTCTTCGACGGACACCCGACCTGCCACCTAGCCGCACGCGTAAGTCCTTGACGTTCAGGAACGGGCGGGCCAGCTACTCAAGGCCATATGGCCTTCCTACTCTTGAAACGTGGCCATACCGAAGCGGTAGTCCTTCTTGCGGGTGGCGTACAAGAACATCCGGTCATCCTCCAATTGGCGACAGCTCTTGGGGCGGAGGATCAGCTCTCGCTTTTCGGGATCGAACAAGGCCTCACGTGTCACGCGTCCATCTTGGTCCACCGTAGCCAGGGTGACGATCGAACCTTTGCCTTGAAGGTCCATCTGCTTGAATTTATCACCGGCCGCCTTGAAGAGGTTCTCGCCGTTGTCGTTGAAGATGAAATACAAGTTCTCGTCACGGACCTCCAAAGCGTAGCTGCTGAAATAACCGCCGTCGTTGGCTGTGTGCTGTCGTTTGGGAACCGTGCTGGCCCATTCGATGTCTCCTTCGGGGCTGATGTTCACCACGATGATGTCGTTGTAGACGTAATGGTAGATCGTGCGACAGGTCTGACCGCCGTTCTGTGTGGTCGTACACACCGTTCGGGTGTACATGAAGTACTGCTCTCCTACGAGCACCGCTCCCCCATCCTCGCGTCTGATGATCTCGTCAAGATCATACTCGAACAGTTGCAGCTCCTCTTCCTTCTTCTCGGCCTTCTTCTTCGCCTTCTCCTCCTCCTTCGGGGTCATGTACTGGGTGATGAAGTCGTCTGAGAATTCCTTGTAACTCTCATGCAGGATGGCCTTGGTGCTGGGGTCGAGGCTCATGAAGAATGCGCCACGCACCTTGTTGGCTCCTTTGATCCCATAGAAACCTCCACAAAGGATCGGCCCGTCCCCGTCATCGAGGCTAATGGTCAGATCCTGCAGGAATCGATCCCCAGAAGCGATGGTGTTGTCCGTGTATTCACCTTCGCTGTTGAACGTCAGCAGATGATAGTCATATGTAGCCTTCCCTTCGCGCTTCTTCTCCCTGGCCTCCTGTTTCTCTAGGTACTTCACACCAACCGCCACCACATCTCCATCGTTCTCCAGGAGCATGCCGCGCACCCCGAACTCCTTATCCGTATAGGGCATGGTGATCTCGCGTTCCCACTCCAAGCTCATCTGCTTATCGTACACCCTCACCCTGAAACGCTCGGAAGCCTCCTTTTCATAGGGCAGGTTTATCCCGATCAGGATGTGCTCCTCGTTCGGGGAAACATCCATTTGGAAACCTCCGGCGTATGCCTTCGTGGAACTGAACTCAGCCAGTCGCTCCCAAGCGCCCCGAGGCTCCATGTTCGATGCATCGTACAAGCGCATGTACATGCTTTTCAAGTCGGCCTTCTTGTCAAAGCGAGTGGCGAAGATGATGATGCCATCCCCGGCCAACATGATCGTACTTACCGTCAGGTCCTTCTTGTCCAACGTCAGGTCGACCGCTTTGTGGTAGGCACTCGTTAGCCCACCGGTCATCTTCTGAACGAAGAGCTTATCCTTCTTCCAGAACGTCATGTACACGGCATCATCGCTCTGGCCGATGACGTAGCCGAACGTCCCGGTCGCCTTCTCTTGGAGTTCGGGCCCCCAGTTGATGGTGGCCTTGTCCGTTCTCGGTTGGGCGGTGACGCTGAGGAAAAGGGCCAACGCGGCCACGGTGAAGGTCGATCTCATGAGGAAGTATGGCGGGCTTGGGGTGAAGAACGAAGAGCAGCGATAGCCACTGATCAACTTGCTGCTTTCAGGGTATTGAGCAATAGGCTCGTGATCGTCATGGGACCCACCCCACCAGGAACGGGTGTGATGGCCGTGCAGCGGTCTCGAACGGAGGCATGATCCACATCACCTTCGAGCCGGAAACCGCTCTTCTTCGAAGCATCCGGTATCCGGTGGATCCCGACGTCCACCACCACCGCACCCTCCTTCACCATATCGGCGGTGATGAAGCCGGGTTTGCCGATGGCGACCACGAGGATATCGGCCTGTGTGGTGATCGATGCAAGGTCCTTGGTGCGGCTGTGCGCCAAGGTCACGGTGCAGTTCCCAGGGTAGGCGTTGCGGCTCAGGAGGATGCTGATCGGCGTGCCGACGATATTGCTGCGGCCCACCACTACGCAGTGTTTCCCCGCTGTTTCGACGTGGTAGAACTTGAGCAATTCGCAGATCCCTGCTGGTGTGGCGGGCAGGAAACCAGGTAGGCCCAGCACCATATTGCCCACGTTCTGAGGATGGAAGCCATCCACATCCTTCTTCGGGTCGATCGCTTGAAGCACACGGTCGGCGTCGATATGTGCCGGCAAGGGCAGCTGCACGATGAAACCGTCCAGCTCCGGATCCGCGTTCAGACTTCGCACGCGGGCCAACAGCTCCTCTTCCGAAATGGTCTCGGGGAGGCGGATCAACGAACTCCGGAAGCCCACCGAGCCACAGGCCTTCACCTTGGCCTCCACATAGGTCTTACTGGCCCCATCGTTGCCCACCAGCACGGCCGCCAAGTGCGGTGCACGCCCACGTGAGGCCTTCACAGCTTCTGCTTGCGTGGCGATATCCGCCTTCAACGCATCGCCGCAGCGCTTGCCATCGAGCAGTCGAGGAGAGCCCGTCATAGGCACAAGGATACGGTTTGGTCCGTTCCCCTCGAACTACCACCCCATCCGTTCGCGCAAGCGGACGATCTGGGCCAGGTGGTGCCCGCCGTGCCACACGTAGAGTTCCAATGCTTCGGAGAGTGCGATCGCCCTATCCTGCTCGGGATGGAAGAAGCCCCGTTCAAACTCCGTGCCTTCAAGTGAGCGGAGCAGGACCGCCCACCGGGCATGCGTGCCAGAGATGATCGAAAGCGACGATTCCACCGGCATGGTGCGCGCATCGGCATGCTCAGCCCACAGGTCCTCTCGATAAGGCTTGATCACCGGAGAATCCTCGGTGAGCGCGAGCTTGAAGCGGTGCAGGCATTGGCTATGGCTGTCGGCCAAATGATGCACCACCTGCCGCACCGTCCAGCCTTCCGGTCGATACGGGGTGTCCAACTGCGCCTGGGTTAGTCCTGCGACGGCTTTGGTAAGCTCTAGCGGAAAACGCTCGAGGATGTTGATGCAGGTGCTTCGCCGCCCTGCATCCTTCGCTGCAGTGCCCCGAACGAAGCGACCTGTGGGATACTTCAGTTCTTCCAGATCCGGGATCGACATGGGTGGGGTGAACGGACCTGATGCCGTTCAGGGCACAAGATCGCCATTGTCCACCCTACCGAAGACAAGGTTCGCGTGTAACCCAAGGGTCGGTCACGAGAAATGAGAGGCAGAAGCTTTTATGAAGCTTACCTGCTCAGGACCAATCCACCGAAGTGCCGTCCGTTCGCATCCTCATAAAGGACCGTATACCGCCCATTGGACAGGTCTGATGGTAGCTGGATCAGCTGCACACTTGGACCGTCATACCTCCGATCTTCGAAGACCACGCGTCCACTGGGGTCGATCAAGCGAAGAAGGGCTGGACCTTCCCGAACCTCGTTGAAGAAGAACTGCAATTCCCCCTGCGAGGGATTCGGACTCATATGAAGGACTCCGGGCCCACCATCCAGACCAACTACGGCAACCATGTCCGTGTAGCTGGTGGTGCCATCCAGGTCGGTCTGCTGCACCCGGTAATAGCAGAGGTCATCCGGCGCAGAGGTGTCCAGCGCTTCATAGTGTAGCAGCGTGTTGCTGTTCCCCACGGCGTCCACCGTGGCCACATCCATCCATTGATCGGTGTCCAACGAGCGTTGCACGGTGAAGCGGTCATTGTCCTGTTCGCTGGCGGTGCTCCACATGGTCAGCACCGTGCCATCCATCGCCCGTGTTGCGCTGAAAGCGATGAATTCGACGGGCAACGGTGTTGATCCCATGTCAGTTGTACCAAGCGTGAAGCGCCTGCCGTCCTGAAGTTCGGTCACACCGTTGAATCGGTACCTGCTACCAGCTACCAGTATCGCTCCACCGGACCCGGTCTCGTCGCTGAAAGCACCATCATTGTCCGTGTCGACCACCAAACGCAGATGTGACGCGGTGACCGGCCCAAGGCCCGCTAGGTCGAACTCGACATCAACAGCACCGACGTTCACGGCTGAGGACCCAGCGATATTGCGCTCCGATACCCTCCAGACACGGCCTAACCTTCCTTGCATCCCACCGGGAACATCCCCGATACCCCACGCACCGAGTACGCCATTGTTGTGTCCCCACATAAGGAACTCATTATCGCCTAGGTCCGTTGCTCCAGAGATCCTGACAATACCCGATCCTTTGGCATCCGTGTGGATGTTGCTCGCGTTCACTCTGCCAATACCTGCTACTTCATGGTCAAAATCGCCACGGCCGGAATTGTCCTCCCGGTAAATGTCATTTGCGGAAAGACCAGTACCATACTTGGCGGAGAGGTAATTGGCGATGATGATCCGTTGCGCTTCGTTCACATCAACGTTGTAGACGACCACTTCGGAGATGTCGCCGTTCCAACCTTCGGTACCAGCTTGGCAGCCGATTGCCATGTCGGTCCATGAGCTAAGAGTGCCGTTGGTGGTCACCGATCCCGCTGCACCATGGTCCACATATTGGGAGATCGCCGTTTGACGGTACATGGTGTTCAGAACATAGGCTTGTCCGCTACTGAGTGCCGTAGCCATGGTCACGTTGCGCTGCGTGCCATCGCTTTGGATGCCCCTGCCCCATACTTGCGAAGTGCTGGAAGATACCCACATCCCCATGTTCTTCTGGGCCGGCAAGCTGGAATAGGCGTTGCCCACTGCGGCTCCTTGGATCAGCCCAGGATTGGGGGATGGTAGCGAGCTGTACCGTGCAACCACCCAAACGGATGCACGATGGGCGGTGCTAAGGCCCGTGGCCACCATACGGTCCGTATTCGCTGAGGTGAAACGCAGCACTGGTAGCCCGTTCAGGACTCCGGTCTGTAGGTTGGGGCGGTTACCAATGGTGGCCTGTGTTGCGTGTCGGCCATTCCCCGACCGATCGTTCCATTGTTGCACATTCTGCGTTGCTGCAGCTAGGGTGGTTCCAAGGTCGTTGTACACGCCATGGTCAGAACTCAACCACAGGACGTTATTGGTGCTATTACCAACACCTCCAGGACCGCTTTGGCCAAGAACCGAAACCCCTAAGCCGAACATCGTACACGTGTATAGTCGGCGCATCAGGTGGTGAATTGGTGCTTCAACGATGATAGGGGCTTGTTGGTTCCATATCCTGTCGCTCCGAAGACTCGCCCTAACGATGCGAAAGCCATGCTAGTAGCTCGAACTCGTACTCCGCGATGGTCACTCCAGGTTCTCATCCGAGTGGCCTATTGGAACAAGTACATCAGCCCGCTTTCGTGTGATCCTCAGGTTCAGAAGAAGACCATGAACCCCTATTCAGAGTAGGACCGTCAACTCTATCCGATAGTATCCGGGAGTGGTACCAAACACTCCGGGTAATGCCAGACAACCCTAGTGCATGGCACCACTGCTCGATGAACCGCTCGGCCATTTCGACCACTCAAAGGCTCGGTCGACCTCGCTGCACCGACCTTGGCGCAAGGTTGAGGGACGCGAAGGATCATCGGACCAAGAACAACTTTCCGGCGAGTTGACCGTTCGCATGTTCACATAGTAGAGTGTAACGACCTTCAGCGATATGGCTTGGTAGATGGACCCTAAGTTCAATGTTGTCGTAGAATACACGGTCTTCGAATATCACACGACCGCTTGTATCGATCAGCCGTAAGGTTATTGGACCTGATAGATCCTCGCTCTGGACGAGTCGTAGGTCCCCGTGCGATGGATTTGGTACGATAACGAGGCTCTTTCCTTCAATGTCCAAGCCGTTCAACGCCACTATGTTCGTCCAAGTTGTGGCGCCATCCAAGTCTGTCTGCATGACGCGGTAATACAAGGGTACATTCGGCGCCGACACGTCCAAAGCCTCGTAGTGTTGAACCGCATTGCTATTGCCCACAGCATCCACCTCGGCGACGTCCATCCAACTATCAGTGTCCAACGATCGCTGCACAGTGAAGTGATCATTGTCCTGTTCACTTGCTGTACTCCAAATGACGAGTACGCTCCCGTCCAACTCCCGCGATGCGTTAAAAGCGATGAACTCGACCGGCAAAGGCGTTGAGATCATGTTCGTGGTACCTATCGTGAACCGTCGTCCGTTGACCAAAGCAGCGGTGTTGGAGAAGCGGTACAAGGTGCCACTCGGATTTGTGGCACCGCTGATCGGTGTCTCGTCGGCGAAGACTCCATCACCATCCGTATCCACCAGGAGGCGGAGGTCAGAAGCCGTTACAGGACCTAGGCCGGCCAAGTCCCAAGTGATGTCCACGTTGCCGACATCAACGGCTGCTCCAGCACTACTTACCTCGTTCACCCGCCAGACCCGGTGCAATCGACCTTGCATACCGCTCGGGTAGTCCGTTGAACCAAGTGCGCTGAAATGGTCGTTGTCGTGGCCCCAAAAGAGGAACTCATCGTTCCCGAGGCCACTATATCCCGCCTTGCTTATGCGAACGACACCAGAACCCTGCGAGTCGGTGTGTAGGTTCGATCCGTTCACCCGGCCGATCCCACTGACATCGTGGTCGAAGTCACCGTTGCCTCCATTGTCCTGCACATAGAGGTCCCCGGCGCTAAGTGTTCTACCGTACTTAGCCGAGAGGTAGTTGTTCACGATGATGCGCTGGGCACTGTTCAGTCGTGTATTGAACGCGATGACTTCGGCGATATCACCACTGATCTCGCGCCCACTGGTGCTGCGCTCGTTCCCGATATACAATGGGAAGTTGTTCACTTGGGGTGTCAGGTTCTCGTTGTCGGAGAATATATTGGTGCCGTTCCTGTAGACGTCGCGACCATCAGCCGTGTTGTAACTGTATTCGAACACGTTGAACGCGGTGGTGGTAACCTGTCCCCCTGCAGAACTGGGGATGGTCCTTGTACCGTTCGTGTAGTACGTAGGTGTATGGATGTTGCCATCGCTGTAGCTCAACATCTCATAATTCTCATTTCCGTCGTTCCCTTTAACCATCCAGGCATTGTAGTCCTTCTGCACGTCCGCTTTCAGGACCAGGAAGAAGTGCCAGGCCGTGAGATCCAACGTGGCATTATCGGTGACCCACAATTGGTCATCGGAGCCGTCGAAGCCGAGCGCGGGATATCCGTTCACCGCACCGGGTACCCTCGTTGGTCGTGCTGATGGGATCGAACCAGGGAGCAACGCATGGTTAGCATTACCGGAACGATCGGACCACTGGCTAACCGCGTTACTGCTGTGGACCACGCCGTTGTTGGCGTCCAGCCAGATCACATTGCTTGAACTCGTGCCTACACCACCAGGCCCTGCTTGTGCCAAGGCTGTGGTGGTAGCCTGTAGCGCAGTGATGATGAAGATGACACGCATCTGGAGAGTTCTTTGCGAACCCTCCTACGCACCTTATGGCGAAGAGGTTGCGGATGGCATTGGCGGTGCAGGGATCCCGGCCAGGCCGCGAGCGCCCCCCTTCAAGGCATCGCCCTTCGATGTAATGGCCCGGATCCTTCGGGTTACCCAAGCGACGCGGAAAGCCAACCTTGGTCGAATGGTCTTATCGGATCCAATACCGGGCGCCTACGTTCTAGGCCGCCGCATGATCCAAACGCCGTCATCGATCTGGAAAAGGCTCCAGCCTTGAGCCTCCTTCTCCTCTATCACCTTCAGATAGGTCTTGGCGCGCTTCATCACCGAGGCCGTGCTCAACTTCATCTCCTTTGACTCGTCGGTCACGACCGGTGCGACCACTTCCGGAGGTCCATTGGATGAAACAACGACCACATTGTCATCCAGACCGTGCAGTTGTATCCAGAGATAGTCGAACTGCTGTATCTCCTGACCGTACAACGTGGAGCTCATGGTCAGCAGCAATACGGTCATGATGGCGGAACATTTCATGGCGATCGGGCTTGTACGAACAAAGATCGTGAGGAATGAGCCCGGATGCACGACACACGCTACTGCAGTATTCGGCGATCACCCACGAGGATATTCCCCAAGCGCTGGCCTGCCTTCCCTTCCGCCCAGAAACGACCATCTTCCATGCTCCGATATTCCCCGAGATTGAGGGTATCGAACTCGTCTTTTGCGGGATACATGTTCGAAAGCTGATCCGAACCGATGGATGAACGTCCCGCCCACCAACTGCGGACTTTCGCCAAGAGACCGCCCGTGCGGTCCGACACTTGGTCCTCGTGATACGGTGGTGTACGCTGCACTCCCAACATGCGCAGCGCCGTATTGATGGTGATGTCGCGGATCTCCTGTCCAGCCGTACCATGGTACGTCGCGTTCTGTTCGCCCACCCCGCCGAAATAGTCGGTTTGGATCAAAGCATAGGCAGCCATGCCGAGTTCGCGCGCCAACAGGTGCGGCACGTGCGTGTTGAAGAGGGTGGTCGCGGCACCATCCGCTGGCTCATCGTCGTTCGAGAGTTCCACGAGCAATTCCCACGGTACGGGTACGATCACGAAAGCACCCTCGAAGATCACCGGTAGACCCCGCTCGATAGCCTTGACCTCGTTGATCGGGGCTTGGGCGATGATGGCAGTAATGGAATGACCCATGGGGGTTGACCGTGCGGATCACTGACCCTCCTGCGCGGCCTCGGGCCACTTCACCTGCTCGGTGAGCTGCCACAGCGCATCGGTTAACGGTTTCAACTGTTCCGAACCCGTGGAGCAATCGAAAGTGATGGTGCGGGGCTTTCCATCGCGCACCACCTCCACCCAGCATCGGCCACCACCAGCACAATCCGGACAACCGATGACCTCGGGAGCGGCATCAAATACGGCTGCATCGAACTTTGCCATCACAGTATCGATCACGGCCTTGTCCAATGCCACGGTCTGTTCTTGATCGGCGGGGTGGGTTGAAGGGTCTCCTCGCCCTCCGCCCTTGCGACGAGCGGTCAAACAATCGGGTTTCAACTCGTATTCCTGTGTGCAATAGCCTACGCACATGCCGTGGCTGGAGCCGAAGCGGGCGAGTATGGTGGTGCTCTTCGCCGGTTCTCCTTGGATCACGGGTCGTGGGTCCGAGGTGGTAGCAACTTGCTCGGAGGCGTTGCTGCAACCCAAAACCAACGCCATGGTGGCAACCATGGACCACGACCGACGTGAATGGGAAATGACGTGCATCTTCTTGCTTTTGACTGTTTGCTGCGGCAAGGGATCGAGCGACACATGTGTCCCCCCTGCCGGCCACCCAATGCCCGCGCCTACCGCCGCATGCCTTGCGCCTGCTGCATCTGCCGCATCATGTTCTGCATCTTGGTCTTGTCCCCCATCATCTTCATCATCTTGCGCGTCTCTTCGAACTGCTTCATCAGCTTGTTCACCGCTTCGATGTTGTTACCGCTGCCTTTGGCGATGCGGGCGCGACGGCTGCCGTTGATCAACGCAGGGTTCTTGCGCTCTTCGGGCGTCATGCTCTTGATGATGGCTTCAATACCCTTGAACGCGTCATCGGGGATGTCGATGTTCTTCAAGGCCTTGCCTACGCCGGGGATCATGCCCATGAGGTCCTTCATGTTCCCCATCTTCTTGATCTGGCCGATCTGCTCCAGGAAGTCGTCGAAACCGAACTGATCCTTTTGGATCTTCTTGTTCAGCTCGCGAGCGGCCTTCTCATCGAACTGCTCCTGCGCGCGTTCCACGAGTGAGACCACGTCGCCCATGCCCAGGATGCGGCCGGCCATCCGGTCCGGGTGGAACTCATCGATGGCCTCCATCTTCTCACCGGTACCGATGAACTTGATGGGCTTGTCCACCACGCTGCGGATGCTGAGCGCCGCACCACCGCGGGTATCACCGTCGAGCTTGGTCAGGACCACACCATCGATGTTGAGGCGGTCGTTGAAGGCCTTGGCGGTGTTCACCGCGTCCTGGCCCGTCATACTGTCCACCACGAAGAGCGTCTCCTGCGGTTTAATGGCGGCCTTCACGCGGGTGATCTCGTCCATCATGGCCTCGTCCACCGCGAGGCGACCGGCGGTATCCACGATCACCAGGGTGAAGCCATGGATCTTGGCGTACTCGATGCCTTTCTGCGCGATGGAGACCGGGTCGGTGTTGCCCCGCTCGCTGTACACCACCACGCCGAGCTGTTTGCCCAGCGTTTCCAGCTGATCGATAGCGGCCGGACGGTAAACGTCGCAGGCCACCAGCAAGGGCTTCTTACCCTTCTTGCGCAAGTGGTTGGCCAGCTTGCCGCTGAAGGTGGTCTTACCCGAGCCCTGCAAGCCGCTCATCAGCACCACTGTGGGGTTCCCGCTCAGGTTGATCCCTGCGGTCTGGCCACCCATCAGTTCCGCCAGTTCGTCGTTGGTGATCTTGGTGAGCAGTTGCCCCGGGCTCAGGCTGGTAAGCACGTTCTGCCCGAGCGCCTTGGCCTTCACGCGGTCGGTGAAGTCCTTGGCGGTCTTGTAGTTCACGTCGGCGTCCAGCAGGGCCTTGCGGATCTCCTTGACCGTTTCGGCCACGTTGATCTCGGTGATCTGGCCTTGGCCTTTGAGGACTTTGAAGGCTCTTTCGAGCTTATCGTTCAGATTCTCGAACATGTCTGGTCGTTGCTACAGGACCGCGAAGGTAGTAGGGGTGGATCAGAAGATCGGATGATCAGAGAATGGGGCTGACCAGGATGAGTGATGGAACGAATCGGCTCCGGGTCATCCGTGAGGCCGTTCATCCGTCCCTCCCACCCTTGAACCGCTCAACCATTCCTGCTTTCTCCAGCGCAGCGCCTCCTCTTCCTTCACACCATGAAAGCCATCGTCTGCGAACGGTATGGACCACCTGAGCAATTGCAATTGCGGGATGTACCCGTGCCGGTCCTGCAGGATCGACAGGTGCTGGTGCGCGTGCGTGCCACGTCGGTGAATGACCAGGACCTGAGCCTTGTGACCGGCACGCCACGGCTCTATCGACTCATCTTCGGTCTCTCCCGTCCCCGGCAAACGATACCCGGTATAGAGTTGGCCGGCGTGGTGGAGGCCCTTGGTCCGGGTGTGACCCGATGGCGGCTGGGCGACAAGGTCTACGGCGATACCTCGGATGGTGGAATGGGCGCCTTCGCGGAGTTCGTGGCCGTAAAGGAGACTGAGCTGCGCCGCATACCGGACGGTCTTTCATTCGTTGACGCAGCCGCCATACCGCACGCCCTTGAGCTGGCCTACCAAGCGGTGAAGGATATCGGCGACCTGAAGGCCGGCGAACGGGTATTGCTCAATGGCGCGGGTGGCGGCGTGGGCACCTTCGCATGGCAACTGGCCAAACAACAGGGCTGCACCGTGTGGGGTGTGGACACCGGCGATAAGAAACTGCAAGCCATGCGGGACTTGGGCTTCGACCACGTGATCGACTACAAGCAGCAGGACTTCACTAAGCTCGGTGAACGTTTCGACCTGATCGTGGACATGAAGACGAAACGTTCGCCCCGCGCGATCGCCCGTGCGCTGGCACCGGATGGCCACTACGTTACCGTGGGCGGCGATCCCGGTCGATTGATCGCCTTGCTGGTGGCGCGCTTGTTGGGTCGGCGGAACATGCACATCGTTGCATTGAGGTCGAATAGGAACCTGGATGAACTTGCTCCATTGATCAGCAAAGGCATCTTGAAACCGTTGATCGATGGGCCATACCCACTGGAGGATGCACCGCGCCTGGTCCGCTACTTCGGCGAAGGCAGGCACACGGGGAAGGTGGTGATGGAGGTAGGTGGTGCGCGGTGATCCTTACCTCGTTCAAACGCCCAGTTCGGCGCCCCTTCACGAACTTCGCCGCATGCGCCCTGTGCTCCTTTCCTTTTTCCTCTGCCTTCTACTCGGTCCGCTAAGCGCACAAAAGCCGGAGCTTTCAAACTGGCGGGACAACGACCGCGGCCGCGATATTCCGGTGGCCATCTACCGGCCCGAAAGCGGTTCTACCGGACTGCCGATCGCGGTCTTCAGCCATGGTTATGGGGAGAACCAGCCGGATTCCTATCTCGCTTACGCTTATCTCCTGGAAGCCTTGGCCGCAAAGGGATGGTTCGTAGTGAGCATCCAGCACGAACTTCCGACGGACGACTTGTTGAACTTCAACGGTCCGGCTCGTGTGGCACGCATGCCCAACTGGGAGCGTGGCGCTGCGAACATCCACTTCGTGCTCGGGGAATTGCAGCGCGCTCACCCCGAACTGGACCATGGACGCATCGCACTGCTGGGCCATTCCAACGGAGGTGATATGAGCGTGCTCTACAGCCACCAGCATCCCGATCGGATCCAGCAGGTGATCACCCTCGACCACCGCCGTATGCCGATCCTACGCGCCAGCAAGCCACGCAGTTCCACCTTGCGCAGCAGCGACCAGCCCGCCGACCCAGAGGTCCTGCCAACGGAAGCGGAAGCCGAGCAACACGGGATCCGCGTGATCTTGCTGCAGGACACGCCCCACAACAACATGGACAGCGATGCGGATCCACGGCAGCGGGAAGAGATCATCGGTCATGTGAACCGCTTTCTCAACGAATGATGTTTTCCTCCAGGGCCCCATTCAGGCTCAGCATCCTGTTGGGTGGATCCGTGTTCCTGCTTTCATGCGGCGCACCCACAGCACCACTGCCCACTCTAGAGACTCCTTCGAATTCCACGGCACTACCCGAATTGGTGACGACCATCGCGACATTGGACAGTGCGATGTTCGCCGCGTTCAACGCACATGATGCGACGGTCCTCGGAACGTGGTTCACGCCAGATCTGGAGTTCTATCACGACAAAAGCGGCCTCGCTGGTTACGACAGCACCATGACGGGTTTCAGGCGCCTCTTCACCCAGCCCGAAACGGCCGACATGCGCCGCGAGATCGTACCCGGAACGTTTGAAGTCCATCCACTTGGCGACTTCGGGTTGTTGGAGATCTGCCAGCACCGCTTTTGTCACACGGAGAACGGTAGCGAGGAGTGCGGAACCTTCAAGAATATCATGGTGTGGCGCAGGGAAGGCACGAGCTACAAGGTGAGCCGGGTGATCAGTTTTGATCACTGATCGATACGGTCGCTTACTTTTCATACAATGGACCTGAACCAGATCACCTTGTTGAGCACGGACGTTGCACGTTCTCTCGCCTTCTATCAGACCTTGGGACTGAAACTCATCGTGGACAGCGCGCCACGTTACGTACGGTTGGCCTGTCCGGATGGGCGCACGACGCTCTCGATCCATCAGGCCGATGGCCTGGTCGCTGTTGGAGGACTCACGCTCTACTTCGAGTGCGACGCATTGGATGAGCAGGTCGAAGCCCTGAAGCGCTCCGGCATTGCCTTCAAGACGGGCCCCACCGACCAACCCTGGCTGTGGAGGGAGGCTTCGCTATGCGATCCTGACGGGCACCGATTGATCCTATACCACGCCGGAAAGAACCGTCTGGATCCGCCGTGGCGGGTGCAGTAGGTGAGGCACCCTGGATACCTGCTTGGTCAAGGACCGGTTCGATGGCTTCCTACTTTCGTGCATGGCCAAATTCCTGCCCGCCTTGGACGAGCGGCTAACAGCGTTCATCCGCGCCCAACGCATGTTCTTCACAGGTGGCGCACCGAACGTTGGCCGGGTGAACGTGTCTCCCAAAGGCCTCGACAGCTTCCGCGTGCTCTCTTCCACCCTCGTGGGTTACTTGGACCTCACTGGAAGCGGTAATGAAACAGCCGCTCACTTGCTGGAGAATGGCCGCATCACCTTCATGTTCTGCGCGTTCGACGGGCCGCCGATGATCCTGCGCTTGTATGCGAAAGGCCGTTCCATCAGACCCGCTGATGCGGAATGGAATGAACTGCGCCCGCACTTCGGGCCGCCGCTGCCGGGTGAACGCCAACTGATCATCGGAGAGATCCAGAGCGTGCAGACCTCGCGTGGGTATGGTGTGCCCTTGTACGAAACGGCTGGCGACCGCGCCCAATTGACCGCCTGGGCCAACCACAAGGGCCCTGCGGAGTTGGAGAACTATCGGCTGGAGAAGAACACCCGAAGCATGGATGGTCTGCCCACCGGGCTGGGTTAGATCACAGCACCGCGAAGTGCAGGCGCGGCTAGGCCACCCGTTCAGAAGTACCAGTGTACCGCCGCGTGGGTCTCTACCCCATGCGCTACACAACCCTAACCATCGCCATTGGTCCAAGGTGGTCGTTGTCTCTTCCGTTCGTCGTGCATACCCACAGGCCCATCTCGACGGACCCTCATCTTCAGATCCAGATCGGTCTCGAACGACCACTACGGCGCGGCTAAGAGCCGTGCGTGATCGCAACCACACCCTTGCGCACGGGACCGCTGCCGCCCATAATGTCCGGGCACCATCCATACGCCCCCAACCTTATTGTATAAGCCATGTGCCCTTTTATTTAGATATTTGTCTAATCATCTATGAACAAGGCCTTCAAAGCCCTCAATGATCCCACGCGGCGGCGCATCCTGGAACTGCTGCGGCAATGCGACATGACGGCGGGGGACATCGCGAACGAGTTCGACATGAGCTTCCCCAGCGTCAGTCATCACCTCGACCAATTGCGCCAAGCCGGACTGGTCGCGTCCATGAAGGAGGGCCAGTTCGTACGCTACTCGTTGAACACCACGGTGGTGGACGAACTGATCGGCTGGATGCTGGCTTTGAAGACACCCCCGAAACGCAAGCGATGAACGAACCGACCACTCCCACGAACCGGCTCTTCGAGGCCAGTCTCGTTGTGCTGCTGCTCATCCCCATCGGCTACCTCGCCTACGCGTGGTCCAGCCTGCCCTCCAGCGTACCGTTGCATTGGAACGCCGCAGGCGAAGCGGACCGCTATGGCGATCGCTCCGAGCTGTTGTTCCCGCTCGCGCTGGTCCTGCTCTTGCCGTATATCACTTTGTTGATCGCCCCGCGCATCGATCCGCGCAAGAAGAACCTATTGTCCTCGTCCAAGGCGTTCCGCGGTGCGCGCCTCACGATGGCATTGTTCACCTGTTGCATCGCGTTGGTGATCGTGTACAGTACACAAGGCCATACCGTTCCTCCTGGCGATGTGATATTCCCGCTGTGTTTCCTCCTGCTGGCCGGCTTGGGCAACTTCCTACCGGCCTTGCGCTCCAACTACTTCATCGGGATCCGCACCCCGTGGACCATCGAGAGCGAAGAGAACTGGCGGCGCACGCACCGGTTCGGCGCACGCCTCTTCTTCTGGGGCGGCCTGGCGGGAGCGCTCATCGTGTTCCTCATCAACGATCCGCAGCAGCGCTTCAACTTCTTCCTGCCAACGTTCCTTGTGATAGCCCTCGCCCCTGTCCTGTACTCCTACCTCCTCCACCATCGCTCGCAACGAACTGAACCATGAAAAACAAGAAGTTCCTCCTCGGACTGGTGATCTTCCTGCTCGGTGTCGCCGGCGTACTGAGCCTTCTTACCAGTGAACTTCCCATAGACGCGATACCCGTGTTGGTGCGGGAGCGTTTCACCGATACACAGATCAAGTGGCTGGTCCTGCTGAACCCGGTGTTCCTCGTGTTGATCATGGTGTGCATCGGCACGCCACTGCATGAACGGGCCGGCCTGAAGGTCCCAACCCTGATGGGCTGGTTGCAAGGCACCCCAGTGGGGGCCGTGTTCGCCCATCAGGTGAAGGCTGGTGTCGTGTTCGGAGCACTGGCCGGTGTGTTGCTCGTGAGCTTGTCATTGGCCTTCGGCGATGCCATCGCCGCGGACCAAGAGAAACTGGCGGCCGGGATCAAACCCTCCTTGCTGGCGCGCTTCCTCTATGGCGGCATCACCGAAGAGATCCTGATCCGCTTCGGCATCATGACCTTGGTGATGTGGTTGGCAGTGAAAGTGCTCCCGTCCACCGCTGCGGCTTGGACGAGCATCGCGGTAGCTTCACTCCTTTTCGCGCTCGGCCATCTACCTGCTGTCTTCGCCGTGATCGCTGATCCAAGCGCCATGCTCTATGCCTACATCCTGCTGGGTAACATGGTGGGCGGCATGATCTTCGGTTGGCTCTATTGGAAGAAGGGGTTGGAAGCTGCGATGATCGGGCATGCCATGACCCATGTGGTCATGGTGAGTGCGGAAAAGCTGCTTCCGGGATAAGACTCAGAAATTCTGCAAGCCCCACACATTGAGGCCGTGCACGAGTGTGGCCGGTAACAGGCTCTTCGTGCGGTAGGTGATGTAGCCCCACATCAACCCGAGCGGCACGATGCGTACCGCACCCATCAAGGCTTCATACATGTCGCCACTTTGGGCATACCAGTTCGGCGCGTGTAAAAAGGCCCAGACCAAGGTGGCTAAGAACCAGCCCACGGCCGGGTTGCGCAGGTAAGCACCCACACGCGTTTGCAGGGCCATACGAACGAATTCCTCGGAAAGTCCTGCTGTGATCAGGCCGGTGATCAGGGCGCCGACCACCCCTTCGGAGGCGAGGATCTTGCTCAAGGTGAATTCATCCGGAGCTACCACATAGGCCGTTCCCGCAGTGATCAACAGCACTGGCAGGAACACCCAGCTCATCGCATTGAAGCGGATGCCCAGCTCAGCGGGTTTGTACTTCCACCACAGCAGGACCAACGGCAGTGCGATGGGAAAGATGATGGCCATTGCGGGTATAGAAGCGATCTTCCATGCCACCGGAAGGGTATTCAATCGGAACACCACGAAGAGTAGGATCATCAGCACTACCGCGAGCACTTCGATGCCCACTACAAGCGTCGCTTCGCGCTCGGGTCGGCGCACAGGAAACTCCCATTGCGTGGGGAACAACTGAGCCAAGAGGTCGATGATGAACGCGCAAAGCACCATGGCGCCGAGGTAGGCCAGTGCCTTGGGTAGCTCCTCGTGCCGAATGGCGAGTTCCAGCACACCCGCCACACAGAGGAGAATGCCCAGTACGGTCCATGGGTGGCGGCGCACAGCATTCCACTGCATGCGTAGAACGTCGGTCGCGATCGTCATGATCCAAAGATGCCTCATTTCCTGCGCCCCGGGTATGGGATAGGGTCCATGTTCTCACTCGTTGGTCCAGAACATGGACGGGTGCGCACCATGGCCATGACCAGGCGCGGACAGGCGTGACCGATCAGCGCCAATGGTCCAGCTATGACCAGAAAACTACCCGATCCACTGGGCCCCTGAGATCTCTGGCACTACCGCACCCGACCTCCTTGGAGTTTTTTCGAGACCAAGGGTGGACGCCTTTCGCGCAGAAAGACCCACTTATCCGCTGTGCTCTCTACCGCCGAGAACCGATAACCATCGCCCTCATAGCTCTTTATCTTCTCGGGGTCCAGGATCCGGTGTTGAATGATGTAACGAGCAAGTGCTCCGCGTTGGTTCTTTACGTAGGTCTGTAACGACTTATATGCACCGCCCACCTTGTCCTTGAATTCTGGCGTGATCACTCGTGCGTTGAGCTTCGCGGGGTTCACAGCGCGGAAATACTCGGTGCTAGCACAGTTCAGGACCACATAGGACTTCGTGGCCTTTAGGTCCTTGTTCAACGCCTCTGTGATACGATCACCCCAGAACGCGTAGAGGTTCTTGGCTTTGCCGATCCCGAACGACGTGCCCATCATCAAACGGTAGTCCTGCATTAGATCCAGCGGACGAAGCATGCCGTAAAGGCCGCTGAGGATACGGAGATGATGCTGTGCGAACTGCAGGTCATCAGAAGAAAATGACCGCGCCTCCAGGCCTCTATACACTTCACCATTGAACGTGAAGACCGCAGGCCTCGCGTTCTTCGCGGTGAATGGCACCCTCCATCGCTCATAGCGATCACGGTTGAGTTCACCGAGCTTGTCACTGAGGTCCATCATCGAGGCGAGCTTCTTCGCACTCAGCGTCTTCAATTTTCCCACCAACGTCTCCGCCTCCTTCAATAAAGCTGGTTGGGTGGTTCCGGCAATGATCGGTGTCTCTAGGGCCAGATCCTTGGCTGGCGATAACAGGATGAGCATGGCCGAAAGGTAGGGTCGGTCAGGAAGTGATCAATACATCACAGTACTTGGGCCGTGCGTACCAGTGAACAGCACCTATCACCCATTCCAATGATCATCATGCGGTCCGTGGCTTTTGAACAATGCCATAAGGGCATCCATGCTATCGCACCAACCGCCCACATGGCTGTCGCGCGAAGCCTCGGTGGCTAAACCCGTCTGGCGGAATTCCAACCGCGTCCGTTGGCCTTCCTCGTGCAGGTCAACGGTGACCAACGTCTTATGGTGCGCCGGATTCACGGGTACCGGAGGCTTCTCCCATAGGTGTGTGAAGGCCAGATGACCGATGGGGTGAACAGCCGTGTACTGTCCGTAGATCGGGATGTCCTCACCATCCGGGTTCCTCAATACCACACGGTAGGTCCCGCCTTCGCGCACATCAGCCACTGCGCTGACCGTGCCGAACGCCGCACAACCGAACCAATGCACCAGCATGGTGGGCTTGGTCCAGGCTTTCCAGACCAGTTCTCGCGGTGCATCGAAGACTCGCGTGATACGGATCTCATCGCTTCCGATTGCGGCGACGTTATTGCGGAGGTATTTATCTGTGAGCGTCTCCATACCGCGAAGTTACCGGAGGTTTCAGCTTCACCCCCACAACGCCACCTCGACACGACCGTTCCGATCATCTCAACCATTGACCGCCTGGGCGCTTACGGTCCTATCACGGTTCCACAGGGAATGGACCTAGCTTGTGCGAAATAAGACTAACACATGACGACCAAACGATCGATGTTACGCAAGGGCGCTGCCGGGAGGGGGAAGACCGTAGCGAAGTCAAGTAACACACGTGCCAAGCGCAAAGCGATAACGGCCACCAAAATGGCCCGAGCAACGGCCTTGGATGCGGCAACGAAGAAGGCCAATAGGCCCGTAGTGCAACCGAAAAAAGCCCCGAAGAAGGCACCTGAAAAAGCTGCGAAGTAGTAAGTCGGCTCACGAAGTGCATTGGCTGAGGTGGTCCGATAACAAGTGTCGGACCATCGGCAGGAATTACTTCTCGATGGTGGTCTTCAGTGCTGAAAGGCCCGCCTCGAAGTCTTTGCCGATCATCTTGTCCATAGGAATGAACAGGCTCCTGAGCTTACCAATGAACAGGTTCGGTCCATCCATGGTCCAACGAACGGTGGTGGCACCGCCTTGTGGTGTGAAATGAAATTGCGTGATGCAATCGTTCTTGAAGGGCCGTACGAAACGCAGGTCGATCTTCACGCCGCTCGTGCTCGCCTCCAGCACTTTCATGGTGCCTTCACCGGCCTTGCCATTCCCGCTCCAAGCGTATTTGGCGCCTACGCCTTGTGCAGCGCCCAGGTAGTCGCGCTTCATGTTCGGATCCAGTTTCTCCCAAGGGCTCCAAGGCTTCCAATTGTGGAAGTCAGCGATGTGAGGAAGGATCTTCTCCGGCGAAGCATTGATCACCGTACTGCGTTCGTAGTGCGCGGTGTTCGGCTTCAACGAAGCGGCAATGAGCATGCCGACAACTAGGACGGCAAGACCGATGAGGATGTAGAGCAACATGATGTTGGGGTTCAATTGGTGGCTTGGAGATGTTTGTGGTGGAGCGCGTACGCCCAGACGAGCACCGCGATGAAGACGAATATCGGCGCCCAGCTCGCTATGGGATCACCTACGGCGGCAAAGGACACGATGGCCGCCACCAGATCAATGAAGAAGCCGAAGTAGGCCCACTCCTTCACCCGGGCCGGTACCATGGGCAGCAGGATGGCGACGGCCCCCGCCACCTTGGCGTAAGACACCAGTTGGATGAAGTACAGCGGATAGCCCAGGTGGTCATAGAGCATGGCCACGGCCTCTGGCATCAAGGTGATGCCGCCGATGGAGGAGAAGATCATGAAGCCGCTGAAGAGCGCGGTGACGATCCAGTAGGTGATGTTGAGTTTCTTCATGGTCGGGGCGGGATATTTCCCGCCCGTACGGGGTTTAGAATGAGTTCGAGCTTGTCCATGTTCTCTTCGTTGGCCTTGGCGATGAAGCTCTTTATCGGTGCCAGTTCTTCCGCCGTGTCGAAGCGCATGATCCAATCCACACGCGTTCCTTCCTCGACTCCAGTGAACCTCACCATCGCTTTGTAGAAGTGCATCTCCTTCAGGTGGTCGAATTCCAGATAGCCCGGTGGTTCGATGCGCTTGAAGACACAGAGGTTGTTGAAGTCTATCCCGTTCGGGCTGTGCATGGTGAAGTCCCAAAGACCGTCCGTCTGCAACTCAAAGCGGTGGAAGGTGTTTGTGAAGCCCTGCGGGCCCCACCAGCGAGCAAGTATCACGGGATCCGTCCAAGCGGCAAACACCCGTTCGCGTTTGGCCGGAATGTTGCGCGTGGTATACATTTCATGGTCGGTTGTGTTCGAAGTGGTCATTTCTAATTCGCGGCTTTTTTGGTCACGGCTCTTTTCGGTGCGGACTTCTTGGTTGCCGACTTCTTCACCTTCACCGGCCACCGCAGATCGATCTCCGCGCACTTCATCTTCACGATGTCCTTCACCAGCGCAGCGGGCAAGGGCCTTTCCGGTGTGAATTGGATGGTGCCTTTGCTCACGGTGAAATCCTTCAGCCTGTCTTTGAAACCGACGGGCACTGAGCCGTACAGCGCAACGTGGTTCTTCGCAGCACCGAGGTACAGCATTGGATGGCCGTTGTGCTTGAAGCCCGGCAGTCCGTAGCCGAAGTGCTCTTCCGCTCCGGGTGCGGCAGCGAGGATCTGCTTCCGAAGAGTTGCCAAAGCCTTGCGCTTATCTGCTGGAAGTTGGTTCAAGTACTCGTCGGTATTCGTTGGCTTCTTTGGTTGGTCACGCATCTTGATGGTGGTATTCGTGAACTGAAGTCCGACGGCTTTCAACGCCTTGCGGAGCATGGGCAACGTTGCTGGACCAAAGCCGTGCATTGCGAGCAAGTCCTTCTCGCTGTTAGCGGCCAATTCGCCGAGCGTGCTGATACCCGCGCGCTCCAAGGCTCGTCTGGCCGGTGCGACCAGTTTCGCCATCCAGCCATCGTTCGGCGCCAGTGCTGCCTCGCACTGCGGACAGGTCGGGCAGTCGCTGGTCTTCACGAAGCGATGGCCATTTAGGCAGGTCCGGTCCTTCTTCATTTTAGGATCATCTTATCATCTGATCATCTGATCACACTTACCCATGCTTCGGATCCATCCAGAACACCTCCCAGATGTGGCCGTCCAAGTCATTGAAACTGCGGGCGAACATGAAGCCGTGGTCCTCTACGGGACGGCATTCCGTGGCGCCTCCAGCAAGTGCTTTATTATACATGTCATCCACCGCTTCGCGACTATCCACGGAGAAGGCCAGGAGCACTTCGGTATGTTTCGTAGGGTCCGCAGCAGTCTTTCCTTCTGGTAGGAACCGTTGGATACTCGAAGATGTGTGCAGCATGCAGTAGATAGTGTCGCTGATCACCAGGCACGCAGCGTCCTCATTGGTGAATTGCATGTTGAAGTTCCAGCTGAGCTTCTTGAAGAAGGACATGCTGTTCGCAAGGTCTTTCACCTGCATGTTGACGAAGATCTGGGTGGTCATGGGGTCGGGTGTTAGTTCGGTGTAGTGTTCGGGGCGAGGAAATGCGTAAGCCGACCGAGGCATTCGTTCCAGCCTTCACGGTGCTCCTCGCAGTGGGCCTTGGTTGCGAACGTGGTCTGCTCGAGGTCTAATCCGGTGCGGTCACCTTGTTCGCGCAGGGTGATCCGTACGACGGTATCGCACCAGATCTCGCCAAGCACATCTTCCCGCAGCCAGGTGAACACCAAAAGCTCCGGTTTCCTGATCTCCAGGTAGCGCCCCCGCACCCAGTGATCACTGCCATCCGGCGCGCGCATGCAGAAGCGGTACGTGCCGCCCACACGGAAATCCTGTTCGCAATGGGGCAAGGTGAAGTCGTTCGGTCCCCACCATCGCACCAAGTGCTTCGGATCGCTCCAGGCGTCGAAGACCAGATCGCGTGGAGCGTTCAGGGTGCGTGAAAGCACCAGCGTGCGTTCATCGGTGGCCGCGATGGAGTTCATGGTCTACTGATGGATGGTCAATGAGTTCGATCGAGGTGCTTTGCGCGATTCCAAGAAGGCCAGGCCACCCACAATGAGCGCTTCAGCCATCAGATGCGCGATGCCCAGCGCGCTCAGTTCACTTGACTTGGTTAAGAGTAGGCCCAGGCAAAAGAGGGCGTAGAGCGAATTGGCGATAACAAGTGTCCACACCGGAATGGGCCGATAGGCTTTGAGCAACGTGATCGTCCCGGAGAACGCGCCGTAGCAGAGCCCTACGATACCCAGCCGTGCGAACCACTCCACTGAAAGACCCGACAGCGGCGACCAGACCTCCCGACCGAAGTACAGGACAAGGCCTGCCGCGATGCCAGCGACGGCATCCGTTCGGATCAGGGTTGGGAGCGACCAGTTCATCCGCGTTTGGTCTTTGTCTTCGATCTGGCGACTGCGGTGCTCCGCCTCACACCCCGTTTTTCCGCGCGCTTCGCGATCATCGGTCGCTTGATGTCGCGCAGCACATCCTTGCCCACCCAGCGCTCGGTGGCGTTCGCGCTCGTTGCGAGTTCCTCTGCGAGATCCATTATCGTTGCGTGCATTTCAGCGCTCGTGTTCGCTACGCCACGCAAGGCCCAACTCACGCCCTTCTTCACGAAGTTGCGTTCGTCACGGGCGGCCTTCTTCACCAATGGAAGGAACTTCTTCAGCGCCTTTGGGTCGGCATCGTTGCGGTGAAGGCTCAGGCAGGCGAGCAACGCGAAAGCCGCACGCTTGACGAATTCCTGTTCGCTCTTCGCCCACACCGCAACCTTGTCCCAGGCATGCGACACCTGGTCCCACAGCTTGAAGCAGGCCGTGTCGCAGATCGCCCAATTGTCGAAGTCCTTGCACCACGCGTCCATCTCTTTCGGCGTCACTTGTTGTGGATCGGCGATCATGGTGGCCACCATACGCGCTTCGTACCAACCGGTCTTCCACAGTTGCTGCGCCAGTCGGTGGTCTGTGCCGATGGACTTCGAGACCTTCTGCATATCGGCCATGCGCACGCCCCAGGCTTTGTCCGTGTGGATGCCGAAGCGCTTGCTCATGTCCTCGCGCACGCGCTTGCTCCCCAGGCTTTCCAACCATGTCAGCACGGACTTCACATCCTGCGCTTCCGTTACACGTATGGCCGCCCGTTTCGCCATTCCCTGTTGTTCTCTGTGTCCTCTGTGCCTCTGTGTTGAATCCCTCACCCCACGATCCAATTCAGTTCCGTGCGGTAGTCCTTCGGGTCCTTCACCTCGTCCGGATTGTTCAGGTAGCTTTCCCAAAACTTGCCCGTTTCGCCATGGCCGTTCGCGCGCACCCAGTTCTGCAGCGCGGGCCACGCCTGCGCCAGGCCTTCATAGGGACCTTGGTAAACACTACGCACGACTTTCACCGCAGGCAGCAGGCTGTTGACCACGCGTCCTTCTTCTTTGATCGCTTTCGCTACCGGGAAACCGATCTCGAAATCGAAGGTTTCGCTGGGGCGGCGCTTGTGGTAGGAGAACATCGGACCTGCCGGTCCCATTCCTTGCGCGTTGAGGACACTGAGGATCTCCTGGATCGCAGGGTCCATGTACTTCGGCATATCACGGCCGGGGACCACGAGCGGGATCGCGGCGGTGATGACTTTTTTGGTGGTGAGGAGTTCGGGTGGTGTGATCATAGTATTTGAGATCGTCGGGGCCGGAAATTTCCGGCCCTTACATGAGTTGTATCCACGCGCTTACGATGGCCTGAAGCGCTTTTTGTTTCGCAGTGAGGTCCTTGCCGTCCTTGAAGACGATCTGGCCGCGATCGTTGCCGAGCCACTTGATAAGGCCCAACGGATCGGAGATGCGGTCCTTCACCACGATACCCTTGGCTTTCGCACCGGCATGCAGGATCACCATGGGTTCCTTCACATGTTTCGGTCCGTTCAGCGTAGCGAACCAGTCGGCCGTACGGAAACTGGCCGTATTCCACTTGACACCTTCTTCGATCGACTTGTCCGCGCTGAGGATGATCGTGCGCAATTGGTCGATCTCTTGGCGCAGTGGATGCTTGTGTGCATCAAGAAGCGCAGACGTTTCCGTGTCGAAGCGTGACTTGTTCATGCGGTCGTGCGTTGTGTTTCAAGCAAGGCATCCAGATGGGCATAGCTCGCATCCATGCCGCTGGCCATCGGTCCGGCCAGCACTCCATCGCGTGCTTTGGTGCTTTCGTATTCGACCACCAGCGACATCTGTGTCACGCCGTTCTCCTCGGTCAATGTGATCGTGTTGGTCGCCTCGCCTTCATACCACGCATCATCGAACTGCTCGGTGGTTTTCAATCGAGAAGGTGGGTCAACTTCCAGCACAGTGCCTCCCATGCCCATTTCCCGACCGTCGGCATTGGTCCATGCCCAACGGTATCGTCCGCCAACGCGCAGATCCATCTCACAGGTGCTCATCGTCCAACCTGGCGGACCGTGAAGCCATTGGCTCACCATCTCCACTTTGCTCATAGCAACAAAGACCAGCTCGCGCGTGGCCTTGAAGCTGCGTGTGATCAGGATCGCGCGATCACTGTGCGGAACGATCTTCACTTTGTTGGACATGGTTCAGATGATAGCGTTGTTCAAGCTTGTGCTTCAGCGTAGGTTTTGAAGCGATCGAGGATGGCCTGCCAGCCGCCGCGTTGCATCTCCACGGGGTTCTGCGACTCGGCGTCGAATGCTTCCACCACGCGGGTGCCGCCGTTCTCCGCGGTGAAGAGGATCTCGCAGGTGCGGCCATCGGCCATGGTGTAGGCGATGCGCTTGTGTGGTTGAACCTCGTCGTACACGCCCTCGAAGTCGAAGCTGAAGCTGCCGTCGCGCGCGGCCATGGTGCTGGAGAATTTGCCGCCAGTGCGCAGGTCGTTCGTGGCTTTGGGGCAATGCCAGTCATCGCTGGCGGCATTCCATTGCATGATGTGCTTCGGGTCGGTCCAAGCGTTCCAAACTTCGGCCACTGGTTTGTTCACGAGGGCTGAAATGGTGATCCGGGTGCTCATGGGTCGGGTTGTTTTGTGCTGCGCTAGTCAATGGCTTCGATGCCCTGTTGTCGCAGGCGTTCGATGTTGTCTTTCATGGCTTGCAGTTGCTCCAGGGCGTGACCGGACCATTCCTTCACCTCACCGACCACGCGCAGGGCATCCTTGGTGCGGTAGGACCTGGTAGGATTCCCGGGGAACTTCTTGTCGGTGAGGTTCGGGTCATCCTCGAACGGGCCGGTGGGTTCCACGATGTAGATGCGTCCGCGACCTTCTCCAGCGGCGAGTTCTGCGCCCCAGATAGCGGCATCCAGCGTAGCACTGAAATACACGTGGTTCGCCTGCTTGCGCTGGCCATAGTTGG